>CERC01001464.1_pt1 | contig 98785 bp, 98 predicted proteins | sample 530921 | NCBI WGS metagenome assembly CERC01 (sample SAMEA2621099, study PRJEB7988) | marine metagenome | isolation source: saline water (ENVO:00002010), including
CCCAAAATCGGGAAGGAAACCACACCTAAACCTGTTGTAGAATCACCAAAAATCGGGAAGGAAACCACTCCTAAACCTGTTGTAGAATCACCTAAAACTGAGGGGGAACTCATTTTTAAACCACATGAACAACTAAAAATTACGATTAGTGATATTGAAGATAAAGTAACAAACGAAAAAGAAGATGATGTTGTTGATGATATCGAATATGAGAAAGTTGTGGAAGAGGACGATAAGAATGATGTCCATAATGTCGAACATGAGAATGATATGGAGGATGAGGATGATATGAAGAATGATAATGATATGGAGGATGAAAAAGTAGTGAAAGACGATGTTGAAGATGAAGTCGAAGATGAAGTCGAAGATGAGGTTGAAAGTGAAAATGATAGTGATGATGAGGTAGAACTATTTGAACACACCATTAATGGTGTTAAATATTTTGTTGAGGATAAAATGTCAGGCGTAGTATATGAATGTGTTGACGATGATATTGGTGAAGAAATTGGAACATTAAAAGATGGTAATTTAATTCTAAACTAATAGTATATGGAGAGTTTATGTCCACCAGCGCTTATATATTTAGTGTTCTCTGTTACACAAATTATAATTGACACATTTAATGCAGAATATAATACAGCTCTTATGAAGTTTATTGTTACAATAATTTTTACAACATTATTAAATTACTTATGTGCAAGAGGATTAAATGTTGTTTCATGGATAATTGTGTTTATTCCATTTATTTTGATGACTGTTATTATATCACTGTTATTGTTTATGTTTGGAATGGACCCAAAAAGTGGTAGAATTAATATAAATTCAAATACTAATAATGATATCCCAATACAACCTGATGCTAGAAAAAAATCTAAGAAATTATATTATTCAGATACATAAATACTTTTGTAAACAACTTAAATGATATTTTAGTAATAATATATTAACATGTCATTCAGCTTTTCGGATTTTTTGTATTATAACGCAGTAGGAACATTGTTTTTTATCACTGGGTTTGTATCATTTGAATATATAGTCGATCCCGAAGATTTTAATAACAAAATGTATAATTATGGAAAAAATATTGTATCATTTGCGTTTGATAAAGCTTTAGATACATGTGTTTTATATGACCAATATGTAAGACCAAATATTAATTATATCATTGAGAGTTATATTATGCCAACGCATATTGTTAAAACATACAGAATTAATGAATATGTTTATAACAATACAAAGATTAATGATTCATCATATTATGTCATGACAACCCATAATATTGGAGACTATGATGTAGATGATGTGGATGATGTGGATGATGTATGTCATGTGGGTGATGTGGGTGATGTAGATGATGTAGATGATGTGAACGATGAACCATTAATTCCAAATGTTCCTGCATTTATTTCATTTTATGTATTTTATGTTGATAATAATACAGAAGTTCAAGTAGACATCACAAAATATTTGGAACAATTTAATGTTATAGGGAATGTTATTGATGATGAACTTGTAGATGAGATTATGTATCAGTATTATGGATATAATAGAGAGACTATATTTACTAAATATAGTTATATTACTGGTTCTTGTGAAATGGATACTTGTAATAGTTTTAATCTGGTAATTAATTAATATTAAAAACAATTTAAAAATTGATTATAATATTATATACAAATGGAAGGCATCACAAACACTAAAATGGCGTCTTCTTGCGAAACAACTAATTCGGAGTTTCATAAACTATCTGATAAATGGGTATTATACGCTCATTTACCACATGACACAAAATGGACTATTGATAGTTATAAAAAAATTTTGACATTTACAACTGTTGAAGAATCAATTAGTCTTTTTGAAACAATTCCTGAAGTTATGTATAATAACTGTATGTTGTTTATGATGCGCAATGAAGTAAAACCAGTATGGGAAGACGTTCATAACCGCAATGGGGGATGCCTTTCATTTAAAGTATCAAATAGACATGTAGCTTCTGTTTGGAAAGAATTGGGATATAGTATTATTGGAGAAACAGCTTCAGAAAATAAAGATTTTATGAAACAAATTAATGGGATTACAATTTCACCAAAAAGAAATTTTTGTATTTTGAAAATTTGGTTGAGAGGTTGTTCTTATAAAAAAACAAATTTGTTGAAAGATATTACTAATCTAAATAAAAATGAAGCAATCTTTAAAAAACATAATCCAGAATATTAATAGATTTTAGTGACTTTTATATCCAGAACTTTATATTTTAATTTTTTATTTAATGTATAAAATTAAAATACTTAATTGCTACTAGGCAATGGTGCAATACACAACTTAATCTCTCCAAGGGTAGCTACATTATATTTGATAATCATGGGAATATCGTTTTCCAAATAGATTTCAATTGAATTACACAAATTTGTGCATTTAATCACATATCCCAAATTCCGCAATGAAAATTCACCTTGAACAACCTTTGAAACACCTTGTTTTTGAATATAATCCATATTTCCATCACATTCAGACCTATCAACAGTGACAATTGCATATGAACCAATTAATTTAAATGTCAACTCATCACCAACACATTTAATTTCAATCCTTTCACCCAATGCTGATAAATCTCTAATAATCTTTTGAAAATCATTTGAAGGAAAATTGATAATGGATGAATATGTAACCTCTGGAATCTCACACTCTTGATTATCCGGTTCAATTAATCTCAACAATTGTGTTTTACATTGTTTAATATCACCATTTTCAAATCGAAGTCCAAGATAATTCACAATTCCATCGCAATAATGTTCGTCTTCTATATATATAGTCAATGTATCATCATTATCAATTGAATTAATAAGTTTAAACAGATGAAACATGTGAACACCAATAACAATTTTTGGGTATTTACAATAATAATGTTCAAACTCCTCTGATCTTAAATGTAAATGAATAACAGCAGTTTGTGATTTATCCATACTTACAATTCTCATACCGTCTTGTGCAAATGTAATATTTGTTTCAACAAGTATGTCCTTCAATGCAGTCATTAATGTCCTAAATGGAGCAATTTGGACTGTTTTAATTTCTAATACGTTACTCATAATATTTAATATATCTTTTAATTCTTTAAATACTAACTATAATTTAAATATAATTTAAAAACTTATTTATATTCTACTATAAAATGGATAAACAAGACATAAATAATAAAAACCAAATATGTATTGAACATATTAAAAATAAAACAAATGAATTATGTAATAATCACAAGAATGAACCATTATTTCTCTCCCAATTTAATGATTACATTGAATTAATTGAAGATAAAATTAAAGAGAAATTGGTAATTAAAAAGTCTAGAGAAGAGAGAAAAAGAATATTAAATGATAAAAAAGAAGCTTTTATTAATCACTTTATGGAAACACATAATTATTATTATATACCTGAATCTGAGATATTTATTGAGTATAATAAAGAAAATTATTCTCAAATAAATGAAAATAAAATATGGGTCGAAATATACAATGAAGTGAATAAAAATAAAGAACTCTCTCCTTGGAAACAAAAAGTTAGACTTGAAATCATATCACAACTAAAAAAACATACAATTTATAATGAACAGTTAATACCTGAAACTAAAACAATTCAAACAGTTTTACAGATAATGCAGTCTATATTATTACCAAATAAACATTACAGTAAGTATTTTTTAACATTGTTGGGAGATTGTTTATTAAAAAAAAACATTTCACCAAATGTCATAATAACAACAAATAACATAGATGTGTTTATTGATGATTTAGAATTTCAAATTCACCATTATATGAGATGTTATTTTAAAGATATATTTAAACATAAGTATTATAATCACAATTATGATAATATAAGACTTATTCAAACGAGAGATTGTGTAGATAACGCATTTATTTGGTCAACAACAATAAAACAATATATTTTTGATATAATTTTTGTTGCTTGTCATTATTCAAAAAGATATAAAAATGCCGATAATTATATACATAATTGTTGTAATCATTCTGATACAAAAGAAAAAGTGTTATATTGTTTCAATTACACAAAAGAAGATATATTGAAATCATTTATAGAAACAATGTTTGAGAAAAATAATAAATTATGTGTATTTAAAACAGATCTAAAATATTTAATTAATGATTATTTTGAGAAAATAGATATCCCAAAAGTTTTATTTTATGCAGATGTGGATGAATACTTTGAGAAGAATTTTGAAGAGTTGTTAGATGCAAATAATAATACATATTTTAATGGATTAACCGCAAAAAATAGCAATTTTATATCATCATTTAATTCTCTCTTCAGTGAGTTATTTATTATCAATAAAGATACAAAAACATATTTTGAAATAGATGAGATACTATTGATATTCTCAAAAAAACAAAAAAAACAAAAATATAAAAAATACGAATTAGATGAGAAAATGCTATTATCTCTTATTAAACATTATTATCCAGAGGTTAATATTACTAACAATAAGTATTTGAATAATATAGAATGTAATATATGGGATAAAAACCAAGACATTTCCCTATTTTTGGATAACGATAATAGTAAGAATAATGAAAATAATACATTACATACTGAAAAATTGTATGAAAAGTATTTTAAATGGTGCGAGACTAATAAAAAAACCTTTATTGTTTCAAAAAGTTATTTTGAAGAAAATATCTAACGCCGTCTTCTTGTATGAGAACGTCTTTTATGTCTAGTTCCACCACGTTTCTTACCTCGTGATTTACCCCGTGGCATCTCACTGTCATCTATCTTAATTGCTCCAAACTTTCCCTTCTGTGTGGTATATCCAGCCTTCTCAAGACGCTTCTCGCGCTTGGCAGTATTATGCTTTTTCTTGGAAACAATTTCCCCATGTTTATTCTGCAATAAGTCATGTTTTAATAATCCACCAGCAGTTTTATATGCAGTGCCATGCCAAACTTGTGCTCTACTACCCTCCAATAACTGATATTTCTTATTGCCAATATGATACTTCCCATCTTCCTGTTTACTATGTCTTTTAACCATTATATATTTTAACGAGAGAAAAAATAATTATTTTCCTAAATTTGAATCAATCATATACGTTATCTATAAATCTATACATTCTATTCACCTCTAACTTAGTTATTTCTAATTCTTTCATCTTATTATAAATATCCTGTGGTTCATCATTGAAATCTTCTCTCTTAGAGAGAAACAAATTAATCAATTCACTTTTATCTAAATTTGTTCTTTGACATAAATTATTAATAAACAATTTATTATTATATTCAGTTGAATATTTTGTTAAAACTTTTGTAAATCTAATTGGGTCTTTTATCTTATTTTTTATATCATATGTATCATGGTATATGTTATTGCTATATATAGTCTTAATTATAGATGTTAATTCATTAAATATCCAAATTTGTTTTTGAAATGTAACTCTATCTAAATAGTCTGCAATACAATAATTTTTCAATATTCTTTCATAATATTCAATATCACTTGTTGTTTTTCCCAATATATCTATTATATTTTCATGAAATAATAAACTTATAGACGTCCTATCTGTTTCATTAATAATAAGATTATGATCACATAAATCTATTTTATTATTAATTAATTTTTTTGTTAAATCTTTACTAAACTCATTATTTATTTTATTATGGAAATATTTTTTTATTAAATTATCATTTAAGAGAGAATCATTATGTTCAATTATTTTTTTTAAATATTCAACTTTTCTTAAATCACCATCAATATATTTAATTGCGTTCTCTCTAAACTCATTTGAATAATTTGAAAAAATATTTGATACAATAGCATTTATTTGCTTATATGTTGGTTTTTTAATCTCATAACTATTTGTTACTTTTTTTAATTCTGTTATTTTTTTATCAAAATGATAATTTCCAACACATATAATTGGATTTAAACTATAATCCTCTAATTTTTGTTTTTTTGTTTTTTTTGCCCTCATTACCTTAATTAATGATGTTAATCCACCTTTATCTCCATTATTCATACTATCAATCTCATCCATAAATATTGCTATTTTTTTTGGATTTTTACTAAACATTGAGAGAACTGTTCTATCGTTCATATTGAATTTTGTTATGCTCTCTATAACACCCTTATTTCTCACATCATTTGAATCGAAAACTATGATATCATAATTCATATCCTTTAATATGCCTTTAACAAATTCTGTTTTGCCTACACCAGAATCCCCATAAAAAAAGAATCCTCTTTTAATTGATAAATCTGTTTTATTTTTTTCAAAATGCTCTAATTTATTACGAAAATCTTTTTCTATTGTATCTCTATTTAATATCGAATTCATCTATTATTAAATATCGTAAATATAACTTTAAATACTTTTATCCATATGTTACTCCATCCCATACAACTCCACATCCTTTTGCCCATTCTTTCTTTTTTTTTAGTCCACCACTTCCTTGCCATTCAGAACCACTAAAATCAACTGTTCCAGGACAATTACCTAAATTTTGCACATTTTCACAACCATCTTTTCCAACAACTTTCCAATAATCTGGACATTGTGATATATGAGGTGGATATTTTTCTGTTAATTTTGAATTATACATTGCATAACCAATAAATAATAACATAATTATTAAAATAACTAATGCTATATAAATCACTGTTTTTTGAAATGTCATTTCTATAATATACAACAAGTGAAAAAAATATTCAAATTCTTTTTACATACAGTGAAATTCTCTTAAATTAAACCCAATTTAAAATACATTTTATACAAACGTGGATAAAATCTTTGGAAAATTAATCTATGTACTTCCTTTGAATTTATTATATGTTTTTCTGTACGTTCTTTTTGTAATTGATTAAGTCTATATAGTAATAAATTATTTGTTTTATAAATGTCTATATCATCATGTTCTAGAAGAATCGTTGTGACAATAGGAAGATTTGATATCATTAATGGTGTCCTATTATACACATCTATGATATTAACATCTATATTAGGAATAGTAATAATATGTCTTAAAATGTTTAAGAAATTTTCAGTTTTTTCTGGTTTATCATGATATACACTAGAATTAATTTCATTAATAACATCAAATAAAATTGTTCTATCCATATTGTTTAAAACATTAATATGATATGATGTATTTTCTATAATGAAATCTATAATATAATTTGTTAATGTGTGGTCTTTCCTATAAACGCACCAATGTAACAAATTGTTATCATCATCATATAATTCACGATTAAATTCAATATATTTATGTGAATCATTATAATATAAAATTATTTTCTCTAATAATGGAATTTGTTCATAATATTTAACATTAATAACAGCATATTTTATTATATTAAAACTAAAATAAAATTCCATATCATCATATTTACTTACTAATATATTTGGATTATCAAATAATACATTAATTATTTTATAATGTTTTTCTAGATTAATTGTTTCTCCATTTTCTTCTTGTTCATTCATTTTGGTTATCATATTTTTAAAATAATATACAACTGGAATGCTTTTATGATATGTTTCTAACCCATTAACAATTGCATCTTGACATCTAAATATACAATTAATTCCAGAATCATTTCTTTTAATTAACATCTCAAATGGTTCAAAAATATCATGTTCCATATAAATATAATATGCAATGTTAATAAGAACATCTTTCTTATAAAGACGTCCTTCAAAAGAATCATCATATATTGTTAAATTAGTATTTGAATTATTAAGAATTGTTTCTAATACTTGGTTTAGTTTTCCAAAATTTGCATTTGATTTGTTATATGAATTCAATAAATACATAACAGGATGTTTTTTATTTAGGCATTTCATATTAATTAGATTTGGACATTCAGAAATTAATTCATTAAATAAATTTATTTTCATATCCATATGTTTATCATTATAAATATCTAACAAACAATGTATAAAACCATATTGTGATGTATTTTTTTTACAAATGTTTTCTTCATCCGCTCCTTCTAGAAATTTGTTAAATATATCAAAATCTTTAAATACTAATCTGTCTTTATATTGAAACATCAAATCTTTAATCGCATAATTAATATCTACTAATCCTTTTTCAACAAGATAAGAACAAGGTAAATTCTTAATTTTTTCAATTAACTCATCAAAACCTAAGTAATTAATATCGTTTAAAATATTAGGGTGTAAATAATCCTTTATAACAACATTTGTATCCAAATATATCATAACTAACATAAGACTTTTATAATCAATGGCATCTACATTGATGATATCATTGATATCTTCTTTAAAATCCCCCTTAGATATTGTCTTAAAATAATCCAATTTTAGTAAATTTTTATTCTTAATTATTAGATTTATTGTATCAATGTTCGAATCATCCATAATTATTGTATTTAATGTGTTTTAATAATGTTATAATGTTTATCAATTTTTATATATAATATATATAGTAAATGACAGATAATACACAAAATGGAAGAATAAATATTATGGGACCTACTAAAAACCAATTTGAACTTTTTGATAATCCAGGTCAAAGTTATGATGGTGTTACTAGTTATAAGGATGCTGTTAATGGCAATTGGAATGAAACCGCATTATCAAAGACATTTTTCTGTAAAGGAAATATACATATTATACAAAATGCTATAAGAGCAGGAGTATATAGGATGTCAAATGGTAGATATAATGTAGCTCCCCAAGATTTGACAAATTTAAAGATTATAATGAGAAGTATATTTTTACAAAATGCTGTTAATAGACCAACAGATATAACTGGTCAAATAAAAAAACTTAATAGTTTAGTATTAGAATATTGTATTCCAAATGTATTTAATGAAGCTGACGCATATATAAAATATAAAAATGATGTATCAACATTAGCTGTTCCATTAAAAAGACCAGCTCATGTTAGCAATAAAGGGGATAAAGTATTGGAATTAAAACCATTTATATAAAAAATATATCAATTTGATTTATAATATTAGACGTTTTTCCAATTTAGTTATTTTTTAGCTTTCTTTTTAATGATTTTCTTTTTGATTGTTTTCTTTTTAGTATCAATGCCTTCAAGACGCATATACCTCTCTACTTTATATTCTTCATATTTATTTTGTAAAATATTAAGTTCATTAGACCAGATTTCCTCAACAGTTTGTTTTTCAAGTGTTTCAAATTCAATCTTTTTTTCACCTTCTTCTTTTTGAAGTTTCTCAACATTTTCTTGCAATACACTATCAATTGGCATTGTTCTCAAATATTTAAAATCTACATCACCATCAATCAAATCGAAATTATTTTGAACCAACAATTCGAATACCTGATCTTTCTTTTTCCTTCTTAGATCCAATTTATCATCTAGTTGCATAATAATAAATCGTGCTTTATTAGAGAGAATGATCAATTCTCTCTCCAGTTTTCTCAACATTGCATCTTTTCTCTTCCTATAATATTCAATTCGAATTGGAACATATGTTTTAATAATATCATTTACACTTTCATATTTATGAAGTTGTTGTTTATCATTAAACATGTTCATATTTGATGTTTTGATTGATGATGTCAAATTCAAATAATCTTCTAAACCATTAATGTATTTTGTTTTGTTTTTCTTCAACAATTTTTTAACTTCACCAGAAACAAATTTAATAGTAATATCAATAGTTGTATCTGTGCTCATATCAGAATAATCTTTAATATAAGCTTTTACTGGTTTCTTACCAGAATCTGCACTTGAACTAGAACCAGAATACATGTGTTTTTCCAAAAATGCTTTATAATTATCCGTCCAAGTTCCAATAGGTAGTTCTGTAATACGCACTGTATCATCACCTGTTACTTCGTAACATCCCTTAAATAGGTATTTATCATGTTCAATCTTTGTAATTGTGCCTTTAAATCCTTCGTAATACGGGATAAACTCACGTTCTTCAAATTCCGCATTTTTTAGATAATATTGCAAATATGAGATGATATCATTAGGATTATATGCTGGAATGTCTGTGCTAAATCCTGTTCCAATTCCTTTTGTTCCATTTACCAAAATCATTGGGATAATTGGCACATAAAATTCCGGTTCGACGCTGTTACCATCATCATTTAGATAATTTAGAACACTAAAATCACTTTCCGGATAAATATATTTTGTAATATTATTCAATTGCGTGAAGATGTATCTCTCAGATGCTGAATCCTCGCCACCCTGCAATCTTGTTCCAAATTGTCCGTTTGGCATCAGAAGATTAATATTGTTTGAACCAACAAATTCTTGAGCCATGCCTACAATTGCTTTCATCAAACTCATTTCACCGTGATGATATCCAGAATGCTCCGAGACATAACCACCAAATTGTGCTACCTTAATTTCAGAATAAAGTTTCCTTTTAAAACAGGAATACATAATCTTTCTAAGACTTGTTTTAAGTCCATCAACAAGATTTGGAATACTTCTCTCGCAATCATATTTAGAGAAATGAATCAACTCTTTTTTAATAAAATCATCATATGTAATTACTGGTTTATTTGTGTCAATTGAATTATCTTTATCATAATTTTCTAGCAAATCTTTCCTATCACAAGCTCTTGATTTACTAAATAATGCATCAATAGAATCATCACATGTTTTTCCACTATATTCGAATTCAACAATTTTCTTATTATCAAAATATTCCTTGAACTCTTTTGCAGTGCTTGTTCCCAATCCTTTATAATATTTAATTGTCCATCCTTTTCCATCATTATTTTCTTTCTTCCAATCATCATATTCTTTATCGTTATAAAACGATAGTGATTTAGTTCCTTTTTTTGCTTTCAAAATTGGTGTATTCATAAATCCCATAAAATTACATGTTTTAAGTAGGTCATGCCATTGTGATTGAAATACATTAATACACAACCCTTTAATATGAGTTCCATCCAAATCTTGATCTGTCATAAACAAAACTTTACCGTAACGTAGGTTCTTAGATACATCTTCTTTTGATGAATATTTTTTACCTGTTTCAAGACCAACAATTTTTTTAAGTTGACTAATCTCATTATTGGTATTGATTTTTTGAATTGATGAATCACGAATATTCATAGGTTTACCTTTCAATGGATAAACACCAATAATATTACGATCACTTTTTGACAATCCTGATACAATACCAGCTTTTGCTGAATCACCCTCACACAAAATAAGGGTGCATTGAGAAGACTTTGCTGTTCCAGCATAATTGGCATCGATCAATTTAGGAATACCCTTAATGCTTTTTGTCTTTTTGCCATCAGTCTTTTTGGATTCTTTTGTGTGTTTGACCTGATTAATAGAGATTGCTTGCTCCATAACACCCAATTTTGCAACTTTTTCAATGAATTTATCACTAACTTTGCAAGATGACCCAAATTTAGAAACATTTGTGTTCATAAAATCTTTTGTTTGACTATCAAATGCTGGATTTTCAACTACACAATTCACGAAAATCATCAATTGTTCTTTGATAGTCCCTGCTTTTACACGCACTTTTTTCTTAGTTTCAATATATTCAACCAAACCTTTAACTACCTGATTAAGAATATAATCAACATGTTTGCCACCTTTGCTAGTATAAATACCATTTACAAATGAAACTTGTGTAAATTCTTCAAGTGGTGTTTTACAAATTGCATATTCCCATCTCTCATTTCCTTTTTCATAAATTCGTTTTGTATCAGATTTGTTTCCGATATACATATTAACATATTGTTCAAATGTTTTAACCGGAACATTTTTACTATTGAATTTAACCGTAACAGTTTTATCAGTAACAGCAGCAATATCATATGTTCGTTTTGTCAACAAACTAAACATATCATCAGTCATATTTTTAATTCCAAATTTCTCATAATCTGGCAACCAACTTACTTTTGTATAAGGTTTTGTTTTACATTTTTTAACAATCGGTTCTTCAATCACAGATAGATTATCTTTAAATTCTTGTGTATATTTAAATCCTCTATTATGATCAATGGTTTCAATCTTTCCCCATTTCGAATAAATAAGAACCAATTTAAATCCAAAACCATTTTTTCCTCCAACAATCTTTTTTTCATCTTTTTTATAGTTTGTTGATGTGCGAAGGTGTGCGAAAATCATTTCTGGAATCCAAATATCATAATCAGGATGTTTTGCAACATCAATCCCATTACCATCATTAACCATAGTAATAACACCAGTTTCTTTATCAACATTGATATCAATCGTTTTAACAGGAATATTTTTCTTATCTTTTGGTTTGTTTTGCATTCGAATAAAATGGTCACGTGCATTTACAATGCCTTCGTCAAAACATTTATACAATCCAGGAATCCAATTGTATTTTTTGAAAATCATTTTTTCACTTTCAAAATCATAAATCCAGTTATTAACTTCATCTTGTTCAATGGAACCAATGTATGTATCTGGAGCATCTAGAATGTGCTCACGGTCGGTTTTCTTTTGATAAGTGGTAGAAAGAGATTGTTGAGAAGCCATATTTGATTATAATGTGTTATATATTTAAACTATTTTATTATATTTTTCAATTTTATTTGACACTATTATACATACAAAAATTCAAATATGCAATCGATAATCAATATATTTGATTTGATATTCATAAAATTCACATATTTTCAATAAAATGTCTAGGATTCTTAAAAATGGACAAAAAAATGTCCAAAAATGGAATTCTCAAAATGAAACCTGAAAAAAGGTTAAAATCTTCATTTGTGACTGACAAGTAAGAAAAATAAAATGCAAAAATAAAAAATTGTTACCATCGAAGAAATTTCTTGAAGATTTCAGACATAAATTATATAAATTTGAACTTAAAGAATCGAATATATATTATATAAAATGAGTAAAATGCTAATTAAAAACTCAAAAAAAACTCATTATAATTATATTTGTGAAATCTGCTGCTTTTATAGTAACAACAAAAATGATTTTAGAAGACATTTACAAACCAAAAAACATAATGCTAATAATGCTAACGATAATGCTAACAAAAAAACCTATTTTTGTAATTGTGGAAAATCATACAAACATTTATCAAGCTTTTCACGTCATAGAAATAAATGTGAAATTTATAAAAAATCAAACGATATAGTCATAAACGAAAATATTCAAATTGATTCTATTATTGAGAAGCATTCTGATAAGAATATAGTAATAAATATGAATAGTTATTATGATAATAGTATTACAAATAGCAACAATAATAATACTAATAATACTAATAATAACAATACATTCAGTGTCAAAAATTATTTAAACAATGATTGTAAAGATGCTTTTACTGTTAAACAGGTTTTAGATAATTTCCAATGTGATATCATGAAACTCCCATCACAACCTATTCCTTTTTACAAAGACATAGTTGATAAAGCATTTCATAATATTCCTGTTGAGAAATTACCAATACGTTGTAGTGACGTGAAACGCAATAAATTCTATGGACATACAGATGAATGGGAGAAGGATTTCGATATTGTAAAAGAGTTTATTAGAAAATTGGTAGATGCAATTTGTGAATTCAGGAAAATATTTGTTAAAAAGAATCCAGAATGGATTGAAAATGATATCACAATAGAGTTGTTGGGTTCTATAATTACAAATATAGCAATAGTATATGATGAACAAACAGTAAGTAAGATAATAAAATATATTTCGGAGAGAACAAAGATAAATAAATAGAGAGATTGATTAAATATTGAAAATAAAAAGTGTATTAACTCAAATACTTTTATATGTTTTATATATAATGGTTGTTACCAAAAAAAAATAAAAGAAAACGTAAAAGTAAAACATACAAAAATAAGTCAAAACATAAAAAGATATTTAGAGGAGGGAGTCATAAAAAATTCTTTGATTTTGACCTAATTGATATAGATAATATGGATAATAATATGAGTAAAAAATGGTTTGAATTTAAAATATCTAATCTAAAATACGAATTAGGTATAATTAGAGATGAATATGAAAAAAATAAAAAACATTACGATAGGGTTGTAAATAGACACAAAGATGAATATAAAGGAAAAAAATGGTTTGATATAGTGCAAAATTTTGATATACCTGTTGGAAACGATGAAGTATATGAATTAATGATGGAGTATATAAAGTATCATAATATTCGTTTTAAATATCCCAATCAACCAATTGAAAAATTGCGTGCTAATTTAATAAAAAGTATTAGTACAATATATGGATTTATTAATTAAACACCTAAATTAGTTGGAACTTTATATTATAAAAGCATGTATCTTTTATATAAACAAAAATTACATAAAAAAGAAGATGAATTGATTAATATATTATTAATGCAAAAACTGTATAATAAGTTATTGTTAGGTGAATAAAAATATACTACCCATGACGATGATAATTTAATAACATATTCAGGTGTTGGACGTGGTTCAGGTCTTGGTGCTTCTTCAAAAATTGGATATGATGAAGACCCTGAAATTTAAATTTATAGATTAGAATTTAGATTTGGTTTTAACCCCCTTATACATAGTTAACACCATTTATTAAAAATGATGATTTTTCAATAAAATATCTAAGGATTCTTAAAAATGGACAAAAAAATGTCCAAAAATGGAATTCTCAAAATGAAACCTGAAAAAAAGTTAAAATCTGTGATTTGTGACTGACAAGTAAGAAAAATGAATTAAAAACATCTATTTTTGTTACCATCGAAGAAATTTCTTAAAGGTATTTCACAGATTTTTATTTAAAGACAACTTTTTAGTTAGCATATAAATGCACGAAATGCTAATAGAAAGTTGCAAAAAGTTGCAATTTAAATTCATATGTGAAAAATGTGATTATTATAGTAACAATAAAACAAATTATAATAAACATTTACATACCAAAAAACACAATGCTAACAAAATGCTAACTAATGCTAACAAAAATGTTGCACATTATTGTATATGTGGAAAATCATATAAACATATTACAAGCTTATCACGTCACAAATCAACATGTAAAATATTCATAAATTCCGCATTGACAATTCCAGACAAAAATGTCCAAAATGAAATTATATCCAACATTAAGAATTTCAAATATTCTGGAAATATACAACCAGTAATTAATATTATTAATAATGATAATAGTATTACAAATAATACTGTTGAACATATTCAAAACAAAGCCAATAACATTCAAACAAATAATACTAATAATACTAATAATAATAACACATTCAGTATTAAAAATTATTTAAACAATGAATGTAAAGATGCTTATACTGTAAAACAAGTATTAGATAATTTCCAATGTGATATCATGAAACTACCTTCACAACCTATTCCTTTTTATAAAGATATTGTTGACAAAGCATTTCATAATATTCCTGTTGAGAAATTACCAATACGTTGTAGTGACGTGAAACGTAATAAATTCTATGGACATACAGATGAATGGGAAAAAGATTTTGATATTGTGAAAGAATTTATTAGAAAATTGGTAGATGCAATTTGTGAATTCAGAAAAGTATTTGTTTTAAAGAATCCGGGATGGATAGAAAATGATATCACATCGGAATTATTAAGTTCCATAATTATAAACATATCAAAGGTATATGATGAACAAACAGTAAGTAAGATAATAAAATATATTTCAGATAGAACAAAAATTAACAAAATCTAATTTAATGCATTTCTAATAGATTCTAATTTCTCTCTTAACATATTATTTTGCTCAATCTGTTCTGTTAATTTTGTTTGGTATTGTTTTATTATCTCAACTAAGTTTCCTTTTGACAAATTTACTGTATTACCATCTTTGTTTGTGTATAATACATTGTCTTCATCATGTTTTGGTTTTATTAATTCATTATTTAATTTAATAATCTCTTTATTTTTCTCTTCTAATTCTTTATCTATTTCATCAATTTCTTCGTTCTTTTCCTCAATGACCAATGACATTTCAGTCATTTTCTCATTTTGCGTTTTAATGGTAGATACTAATTCACCATCACGTTCTTTTAACTGATTAATTATACTTACCAAATCCATTTTAGTCAATATTTTTTCATTACCATTATTATCAATATGTCTTACAACCATCTTATCAGGGTCAGTTTCTGGATTATTTGTTTGATTATTATTTGAATTATTCTTTTGTGTTGAATTTGTAAGAGAATCACTTTCTTCATGTGTTAAATTTCTATAAGGAACATTTAATTTATTGAGAGCTTCAATTAAATCTGGTTTATGTTTTGAAAATCCAGGGTCATAGTCTGCTAATAATTTATGAATTGTCTCTGTATAAAATTTTAATGCTTCTTCATCTTTAATAAAATCACTAACATTAAATTCACTTCTTTTAACATATTTATTTCCACCAGTTATAAATTGTTTCTTGTCAATTGTATTATGAAGATGATTAAAAACTAACATTACTTTATTTGGATTCAATTGTAATAGTGGTATTGTATAATTTTGAAGAAATTTCTTTTCTTCAGCAAAACAAGCATCATCAACATATGATGTCATATTTAATAATTCTTTTTTAAAAGCGAATGTCCCAGCAGTAGCATGATTTACACCATATGGACCAAATTTATGGATTCCATCATCATCAAACCATATATGTAATTCACTAGAACCAGCAATCAGTTTCTTAGATTTCAATAATTCTGTTACAGCATATAACACTCTATCTGGAACATAATAATCATCATCATCTATATATATAAGTATTTTACCTGTTGCCTCTTTATGAATAAGATTTCGTTTCTTACCAAGTGTCATCTTCTCATCAAATGAAATATATCTAACATTAATGTCTTTAACATCTGAAAACAAATCACCGACTTTATCAAACCCATCATCAACAACAATCCATTCTAATTTATCTAATGGATATGTCTGTTTTAACATATTGTTAATACATTGTTTTATAAATGGTCTTCTATTATATGTTGGTGTGCACAATGTAACCAAAGGTAAATTCTCTCGTTTTAATAAGTTTTTCAATTGATGTTTTTTATTATTCCTGTGTTTTTTTCCCATAAATATATATTAAAATACTTATATGTTTTTATATTATTTTAAACAAATGTAATATAACAGGAATTGCCATTATACAAGTTATTCCCAATGAATAATATATCTTTAAATTTGTAAATGCTGGTGTAATTAGTGCCATAGATGCTCCAAGATATAATATAATTTTAAAACGTTTCAAATATTCGGTCATTTTTTTGGCACTTGCCATATTAAATATTGAATATATATCAAATATAAATGGATATACAGCTTGATACACACCCAAAAATATAACAACAAAATATAATGGTAATAACATTAGTAATTTAATAAATATGTCACTATTTGTTGTAAAATACGTTCTTATACTTGTTATAAATGAAATAAAAGGTATTATCGGTATAATTAATAATAGAGACAATATAAATGGACCCAATAATACAAACAGATTTTCCATTCTAAATATTCTCTCAATATCCTGACTAGGACTTGCTACTTCTTGTAAAACTTCTAGTAAATCTTTAATAATTGACCTTGTTGATATCATAGAAGATGCAATTGTTTTACTAAATAATTCACTAATGCCTGATCTTGGACCTATCCAAGCCATAAATGGTAATAAATAACTTTCAGTTTGTATTGAACCTTTTTGATGAGGAACATATGGGAATGATTTTATAAAGTTTGTGGCGTTACTCGGATTATATGGAGGTTTATTGATATTTGTAGGTAAATATGTTTCATTATTTAAATTTCTAGAAGCATATATAATACCTATACCTATTAATATATATAATCCATTATATAACAAAGATTTTACAACATTACCAATATATCCACCCCAATTATTAGTTGTTCCATCATTGTTTTTATTAACATTAACAGATGATGAAGCGATTTTTTTCTTATCTCTTAAAGTTGACATTATACTATATACATAAAATATTTCAAGAATAGATTTATTATCTGGCATATTTTAATCCACATAAACCACTTGAAAAATATAATATATTGTATCTCTCTTCAAACACTCTTAAATCAAAATTATATTCATTAATATTCCAAATATTTTTTCTAGTTCCTACAATTGCCCCTGTAACTGGATCACATACTTGTGAAAATGGAACATCAGGATCAAATGGTGGAGAAACAGTAATAAATTCTAATTGGACCTTATCAAATTTATCCATATTCATTGCACCACTTGGTTGATATGTCTTATTATCCGTGTTTAGAGAGAAACTATATATATATAATCCGTCTTTACCACCACCTTTTGTATTACTATATTTTTCAACATAATTAAAAGCTCCACCATCTAATGTATTCTCTCTATATTTACCATCTAATAATAAACCCATACTTAAAAGAATATTTTTTGTATTCGCATTTTCTAATACAGGATTTGTATAATCAGTTATATATAGTGAAGAATTTGGAGATTGTTGATTACTTATATTATAAGGTAATGTATTATAAGCCCAATTTGTATAATTATTCCATTCATTTCGCAGATGTGCGTCACTTCTTCTAAATCTAAATGTATAATTGCTAACTAATCCACGTGAATCAATGTCTGTTATATAATTATTTGATGTATTTGGAAAATCCCACGTATATACATCTTTAATAAGATATTTTTGCTCATTTTTAGCAAACATTTCTCTCTCAACATTATCTAAAAATATATATTCACATAACAAATGAATATCAGCATTCCAAGTTTCATTTGTAGATGCTACATTCCAACTAGTATCAATTGGTGGATTTAAAAATTTATGAAATTGTTGTGTTATTTCATTTTGATTTGGTGCTATATATGGATAATTATCCCCATGGTTTGTTACCTCTCTAATTGTATATAATTCTTTAATAGACCTTAATGTAACAGTAATATGTAATTCAGCATATTGTAAACTTACGAGCGGAAAAGCAAGACCAGGTGATGTCGAATAAAACGTATCGAGGGGAATATATAATTTTTTACCATAAACAGAAGGTCTTATAGTGCCTTGTGTAGAATCATGATTATATACACTTGGATATACATTAATTCTATTATATGCATTTGCAGGGTCATTTAATTCTTTAATATTCCCAGTCATTCTATCCCATAATTCTTTTTTCTCACTTGATGTATCTCTTTGATGGATACAACTAAAATATTCACCATTATATCTGGCAATTACTTGACCACCTGATGAAATTTCGACATCTTTAATTAGAGTTGAGCCTAATTCTTCTATCCATTTAAATCCTGTTTCAACCCATTCACCTTGTCCTCCATTACCATTTTGATTATAATAAAGAGGACTCCATATATCTGGTATATTTACGACAACAAATGTGCTTCTTAACAGTTCAGCATATCTTGGGATCTTAAATACCATCTTTGTTTCATCGTTAACTCTCAAATTTCGAGAGCCTTCGTAATCAACTCTAAATTTTTGTATGCCAAAATTAGAAATCTTCTTATATACTGATCTAAAAAATGTTTTTGTTGGATTTCCGAAAATTAAAATACTTTCTTGTCCATGGGATACCAAGTTTAATAATCCACCAGCCATATTATATATTATACATATGTTAATTTAAGTATTAATAAATAGAAATAATATAAAGGTAATATATATGAATTCGACAAGAACGAATATTGCTAATAAAATACATCAACATGTGTCATCTATTATGCAAAATAATAATATTTTAGCAAAATATTTTCTAGTATTCTTATTAATAATTTGTGTTATATTAATTGCAATTTATATTAATAGACAAATTACCAAGAAAAATAAAAATAATAAGTTAATGAAAAAAGATCTTGATTATGTAGAAAATTATGTATCTAATTTAAATGTAAATGACGCAAAATACCAGCATAATTTGAGAGATTATTATATTATGAGTAGTTATAATTCATGTTGTAATGGTAATTTTGAAAACGGTTATGTTACTACAGATGCTCTTAAAACAGTAATTAAACGCGGCGCTAGAGTATTGGATTTTGAAATATATTCTGTTGATGGAAATACAGTAATAGCAGCATCAGATACTGATAATTATTATCAAAAAAGCACATATAATTCATTGCCATTTGGGGAGGTTATGAATATCATAGAAAATTATGCATTTTCAGCATCAACAGCACCAAACTTTAATGACCCTCTTATATTACATTTTAGAATAAAATCAACAAATGATAAAGTATTTGAAGATATGGCTAATGTAATTTCTAGTTCGTTCTCTCAAAGACGTCTTTCAGGGAAATATAATTACGAAAGTGGTGGAGAGAATATTGGTGCTGAGAGTATTAAAAATTTCTTGGGAAAGGTTATTATTGTTGTCGATTCATCTAATAAAAAATATAAAGAAACAAAATTGGATGAATTGGTGAATTTTTCATCTGGAACACTCTTTTTACAAAGTTTAAGAGATTATGATGTTAGATATACACCTAGTTCAGATGATTTAATTAATTCAAATAAAAAGAATATGGCAATAACAATGCCAGATATTAAAGGATCAGATTATAATATTGACCCATCAATTCATTTTAAAATGGGATGTCAATGTGTTTGTATGAATTTTCAAAGTGTAGATACATATTTAATTTATTATTTAGAAGAGTTTAATAGTTCTGGTAGTGCATTCATATTGAAACCAGAATCATTACGTTATATCCCATTAATAGCAGATAATCCGAAACCACAGGACAAGAGCTTATCTTATGCACCAAAAGAATTAAAGAAACCTTATTTTAGACATGTATTATAAATATATATTTTCTAGATATATTACATATGAAGACACGTTCAAAAGATAAAATGGACGAAGAACAACATAATCAAAATATGAAAACCAGAAAAAAATATGTGCGATATCCACGTGTATGTAATGAAAATATGACATTTGGAGAATGTGAATTAGCATTATTGCGTCATTCAATTGATAAGATAGAGAGACGTTCTGGTAGTCAGCGTGTTAAAGATCCTATCATTAGAAATATAATTAGTATTGTAGAGGAATTTATGATAAAAAAAAAACTAATATGTTATGGTGGAACAGCAATTAATAATATATTACCCGCAAAAGATAGATTCTATGATTTAAGTATAGAATTACCAGATTATGATATGTATTCCCCTGATGCACTTAAACATGCTATACAATTGGCAGATTTATATCATAAAAAAGGATTTACAGATGTCGAGGCAAAAACAGGCATTCATCAGGGAACATATAAAGTATTTGTGAATTTTATACCAATAGCGGATATAACGGATGTGCCAAAAGATTTATTTAAAGCCTTATCAAAGAAATCAAAAACTATAAATAAGATACATTATGCTCCAATAAATTTCTTAAGAATGTCAATGTATAATGAGATATCAAGACCAAAAGGGGATACTTCAAGATGGGAAAAAATTATGAAACGTTTAACATTATTAAATAAAAATTTTCCTCTTAAAGGTCATAATTGTGAAAATATACAATTGCAAAAACCATTTGAAAATAAAAAATCACTTGAAGAAGATGATGTATATAAATTATTTATGGTGACTAGGGACTTATTTATTGAAAAGAAATGCGTTTTTTTTGGTGCGTTAGCAAGTAGTTTATACATGAAATATGATAAAAAGACAAGAAAAAATAGAAAAATGAATATTCCGGATTTTGATGTATTGTCAGAAGATCCAGATAAAGTATCTTCATTATTAGAGAAACAACTTGATAAAAATGGGTTTAAAAATATTATACTTAAAAAAAGAAATGGTGTAAAAGATGTTGTTCCAGATCATATTGAGGTTATAGTAAATGGTGATACAATAGCATTTATATATAAACCACATTATTGTCATAGTTATAATGTTGTAAAACATCATGATAAGCATATTAGAATTGCTACTCTTGATACAATGTTAATGTTTTATTTGGCATTTATATATTTAAATAAGGAATATTATGATAAAGATCGTATATTATGTCTTAGTGAATTTTTATTTAAAATACAACAAACAAATCGTTTAAAACAAAAAGGGATATTAAAACGATTTTCAATAGAATGTTATGGAGATCCATTAACATTACAAAAAATTAGATCAAATAAAAATAAATTATTTAAAACATTGAAGAAAAAGAGAATAACATATGATTTTGTTAAGAATTTTTTGAGATATTCACCAGGAACAAAACAAGCAAAGGTTATAAAACGTTTGATATCAAAAGGAAAAAAAAGGAAGACAAAGAGAGAATAAAGAGAGAATAAAGAAATAAAAATTCAAAAACTATTTATTAAAGTAAATGAAGGTTTTTATTAAAAAAGAATATAATAAGTCATATGGGTAAAAAAAAATTAGTTGACGCATCAATTCAAACAGATATTTCATTAAATCCAATGAATTTTGTATATAGAACACACAATAAGGAACCGAAAAATCTCTTAAAAAATATAAAAACAAATTGGATTTTTTATATTACACTCTTATTGTGTTGTATTATTCTCTCCATTAAATCAAATAATCAAATATATTCATTTTTTAAAATACTTATTTCAATAATTTTTGTTTCATTTTTAGGATATTTCATCCATTTTTTCAGTCATTTTGTTAGTTTTACAGACTTGTATAAATCATCAAATAATTATTTACATAAAAACATTGTTACAGATACAATATTCAAATACTTATGTAAATTTATGGATTTTCACGATAAAATACATCATAATACGGAAATAAATAAAGAACCAGAAAATGTATTATATGAATTTATAAACAATATATTTTTCCAAGGTGGTTTATTAATAATTTTTATTTATGTTTCAAAAAGTATTTCAATTTCTAGTATAATTTTATGGATGTTTTATTATGCTACTGTTCATAATATAAATTACATTATAATGCCTTGTAAAACACATGAAAATCATCATACTAACAAATTTACTTCTTATGGACTGGATATATGGGATATCATATTTAATACCTCATTTGACCAAGATGAAATTGAAAATTATAATCATAGCGCAATTAATCTATTTGTAATCTCTCTAATAATCTATTATTATTTGTAAAAGTGTGTTTAATTAAATATATATAATTGTTATATAAATGTATATTTTTAGTAGTGAATATAGAAATGGATTAAAAAAGAGATTAGTTAATTATCTATATGACTATTATCTCTCTATAAAAAATGATAAATATTCAGATGATTTGGTTGCATTTACTATTAAATGTTTTCATATGATTCATCCTGTAAATTGTCTATTATTTATATTTATGGGTTCAAAAGTTTTAGCTATTTCTACATTTATAAGCGTGTTATTTGTCCTTTTAATGTTTATTTATTTGAATGGTTGTTTTCTCTCATCATTAGAATATAAAATAAACAAACAAGATATTACTATTGCTGATCCAATAATTATGTTATGTAATGATGAAATAACACCAAAAAATCGAATTTTTTATAGTATATTTACTATATCATTATATATTTTTTTGGCATTTTTAATAATTCTATATAGATTTTATATGCCATTAGAAAGTTCGAGATAATATAAATTGTATTACATATGATTTACAAATTTTTATAAAATAAGTATTTGAATTTGTAAAAAATTTTGCAATTATAGAAATATAACTTATCATATAAACAATTAAATGCAATATTGTCTCTTTAAGTTTATAATATAATATATTAAATATAGACCAATCTTCAACATAACTACATATTCTACTTGGTTTATTATATTTAAATAAATCATAACAATCCAATATTCCATGTAATATTCTTGAAATAGGTGTTTTTTCATTTGTTGTATCGTAACAATTATGTAATGTATTTAGATGATTTATAGAAACATAAATGGTTTTTGAAGCAATATATTTATCACATGATTTAAAAATATATGGATATAAACCATCAATATATTCGTTTTTAAATTTATCTATATATGACATTTCATTTTTATAATTTATATATGGAACATGTATTGATTTTAATATTGTCTCAAATAAATCTTCTTTATTAATAAACTTTGATTTTGTTATATGTTTTTTTAATTGTAGATTAAAATAGCTAATATATAATTTATCTGTTTTTATTTTTTCAAATACTTTTTCAGTTATCTTATTAAATATTTTGGTGAGAACATTTTTAATAGTATAAAATGATCGATTTTTTGTTATCTCTTCTCTCATTCTCTCATAATATTTCTCATAATAATCTAATTTATCAATTAAATAAAGTAATCCAGTTACACTTCCAATACTTACACCTGATATTTTGTGTATTTTTACTTGATTTTTTCTCTCTAATTTTTTAATAAATGATAATACACCTATTTCATATGCACCGTTAAATCCTCCACCTTCTAATACAATATTAATGTTCTTACATCGTTTTATATAAATATCGTCAACTAAATTATTTAATAATGTTTTTTTCATAATATTATTAAATGTATAACTTTATATATTCATTAAGACAAATTTATTTATCAAATAATAAAATAATCCAAATGCTAGAGAGAATATTGTTATTCCATTAAAAGACATATTTCCATCATTTAAAAAAAATGTTGGCATTTTATCAAGTAATGTCCGCCTTATAATTGGCAATTGAAATATGAAAAATAAAATACTAATCAAAATGGGTATCTTAATCTCATCGAAAAAATCTTCATTTTCTCTCCTCAATTTCTCATTATCATATTGCTGTTTTATAACATTTTCGTAATTTGAACCATCTCTTATATAATCATTCATTGGTTGTTTTGGAATATAATTTGGATTATGTGATTCTTCATCCATCATGATTTTATCTTGTGTCATTGGAATATCTCTACTTGGAAGAGAGGTTAGATTTGATTGACTTGCTTGCTGAATTCCAGTAATGATCTTATTTACATCTTCTTTACTAAGATTAAATCCTGGTGTAATTGATGAACCACCACTTTGTGTTTGTTGTGATTCTATATTAACCTTTGGATTATATGTTGTTGATTGCATTGGCATTTGTTGCTGGTTTCCATCTTGTTGTGGTTGTTGTTGTCCTGGTTGTGTATGTAAATGTTGTTGCACGGGACCAGATTCGGAGGGATTAGTATTTGAAGGTAATTCATCTATTTTTGTTGCCATTTAATATCTCTACATATTGATAAATATTAATTATTACGAAAAATATAATGTTTTTTTTTCTTTATCACAAGAAACTGCCTTTTCTTTAAATTTATAACAATCATTGTTAAACTTATATTGTTTATTTTTTATATCGTTCATTTTTGGACCGATAAACGAATAACAATTCCTTCCATTACATGTTTTCTTAAATAATGTTGCAAGTCCTAAACCTAAAATTATCGAGATTAATATTTTACCAATTTTACTATGTAAAATCCTTTCAAAGTGCATTATATATTATATTTATATTTTATTGAACTTCATAAAGACGTTCCTTCCCACTACATATTGTTTTTTCTTTTTCAAATTCAAAACAATTATCCGCCTTATCTACATATTGGATTTTACCTATATTATCTGGATTTGGAAATACAAATATCTCCTTGTTCTCAGATGTTGTTGTATATACAAAAAATAAACCTATAGCAAAACTTACTATAAAAATTGGAATACTAATATACTTCATATAACATATAATTACATTATTTTTTAAAACTAACTATTTCACCTTCTTCATGTATCATTTCAAAATTACTTGTTAAATTTTTATATTGATTTATATGCATCTCAGGTAATTCATCTTGTTTTTTTATGATTTCTTCTATCTCAGAATAAATATATTTATTCTTACGCAAATTATCTATATCTTTCAATAAATATTCAGAATAAATTTCCATAACTATGTCTAATGCTTCTTTGTTGCCATTAATCATATAATCATTCATATTTTCTTTTATATTTTTAATATATGTTTGTATATTCTCATTTAACTGTTTTATCTCATCCTCTCTAAATTCAACATTCATCGTATCATTTAGGTATTCGGTTAATTGTTGTTTAAATTCAACATTTGATACATAACTATCCTTTTCTTGTGTATATAATTCAATTGTTTCATCACTATCTATTAATCCAAATAATAAATATAATTTGATTTTTTTAATATTTCTTTCATTCATTTGTATATCATTCTCAATTGTAGGAAGAACTTCTTTAATGTTCATTGTCGATGGTTTTTTTAATTGTATATTTAGAGTGCATGGATTTTCAGTATCACCACATATAGCACCATACATTCTATCTTTATCATAAAATAATGTGTTAACTTTTCTATTACATCCAATGCATTTCATTTTTAAACTTTCAATTGCTTTACGTTTTTCTTTTTTTGATAAACTATCAGAATTTATAATATTTCCTTTTTTTCTTTGATGTGCTTCTTCATATTTGGTTTTAATATCAAAAAATTCATCAAGTGCCTTTTCATATTCAGACATATCATAATCAGACATATTTATATAATAATGATATTTAAATAAATGTTTTTGACTTAAATTCAGGCAAATCTGTTATTTTCTCTCCTCTTGCAATCCGTTTTTCTGTTTGAATCTTATGGATTAAATTAACCATATATTCTTCTTCCATCTCTTTTTTCTTTTTTTTAAATTCAACATTATTATGAGACTTATATTTAATATATAAAAATGTTGATGTTCCTAAAACAAAAAATAGGAAACATCCAATATTAAAAAGATAATTATAATATACTGTTTTGTTTTCACTACAACGTCTAAGTGTATTACTTAAAAAATACTTAACTCCTGGTTCCACTAAAGATGGATTCATTAATATCTAATAGTATTATAAGTAAATTTTTTTTACTCAATTATAGTATATCCTTAATTATGTTAGATTCTATATTACCAATGTCAATATTCATATTATTAACTATATTATATCTAATTGTCGTATATATAAATGGTGAAAGCATTGTAGCATCTGTTATTTATTATTGTATATTATTAATATCTCAATTATTCTTTACATTTTTAGCGTCAAAAAAATTATGTGGAACTGCACAGATTTCTTCCGTATTTGTTTGGGGATTAGTTCCATGGGTATTTATATTTTTTTCAATGAATATATTGTTATTATTGTTTCCTGGATGGAAATCTCCTTTTTCAAATACTTTTGGATATGGAATAGTTCATTTACTAGGAGTATCTGATATATTAAATAACTTATTAAAATCTAAATTTACATCAAAAGATAGTGGATTAAATAAAATAGCAGAGAAAATATATGAAGATAAATCTATTTTAATTAATGAATTTACTCCTTTAAATTTTGAGACAAGTATACAGAAATTAAAACCATTATTAGACACCTCAAATAAAGATTATAAATCAAATTTAGACGCATTCAAAAAAATGGTTCGCCTTAAAGATGAAATTTCTAGGGGAATTTGGTATCTATTAACAGGTATTTTAACATTATCAGTATCTAATATGGGTTTAGTATCATCTTCTTGTAATAAATCAAGTGAACAAATAAAAGAAGAAGTTAGTAAATATCATGAAAAAACAATTCAAGAACAGAGAGAAGAACAAGAACAAAAATCTAAACAAACAATCTATAAAGTGAGAGATTAAATTAAAATTCAAATTTTATGTTATGTAACCATTTATTATTTTTAAATAATATATTTTTTTCTACAATAAGATGAATTAATATTCCTTCAAGAACTATAAATATAAGAGAGATTAGTGTAGTAATTAAAATATCTTTTGATGTATCTTTAATATTATATGTTTCTTTTAGTCTTTTTACCGCATATGGTATTAATTGTGTAGGTAATGTCCATGTAACAATAGCCATAATTATTAATGTGATAAGAATAGCAATATCACTATAAACATTTTCATTTTTTAAACTTATACCATGCATAAATATCCCCGATAATGCAATAATACTAATAAAATTAAAAGAAACGTATTGACTAACATTTTTGGGGTCTATATCATACACTTGTCCGAAATATTCAGGGAAATTAATAGAGAGAATATTTGTAACAATGTCAACATTTGCAAAATATGTTAAAAATAATGTATTATGTGCGTTGAAATATAGATAATATGGAATATAAAATAATATCCCAAAATATGTTATTAAAAACCCTATCAGTTGTTTATCCATTATATTAAATAATCACATTTTAAATACTTATTTAATATAACATTTTAGGCATTGCTAAATAATATAATACAATAAAATATGACACTATTGCTAATAATATAGCTAATAACCATACAGGTATTACTGTTTTTTTACTACTATTTAAACCAAATTCACGAAGAGAACCATCTGAATTATATATTAAACCTGGTTCATTATACACTATTCCACAATATATCATAATAAATAATATAATAGAAAATAATGTGATATTTTTTCTTATGTAAATCCTATTAAAAATCATCTCTTATATATGTATAAATTATATTTTTATTAAAATACTTAATAAAATTGCTCATCTCCATCATTATCACCATAATCATCATCATTAGCCATATTTGACATATCATTAGCTTCTGTTTCCGCTTCTACATCCGCCAATTCTCTTTCTAAAATATCCATTGCATATATATCACTATTCATGGTTGTTACATCTGATATTCCCCCTAATTTACTCTCTATTATTGCCTCTTCTTCCATTTGTATTCTCTCTGTATCATAAAATTTCTTATCATATTGCGTTAAACCTTTTTGCATTCCAATATTCCACCGTCCTAATTTTGCCTTTCTTAATTCTGAATCAACATTACGTTCTTCATCTGTTAAATCACGTAATTGACGTGTTTTTACATTTTTCTCTTTTTCTTTTGATCTCAATACTAATCTCATTATTTCTTCTCTATTCATGTTTATCCTATCTTTATAACGTCTAAATATTAATAAATATGACGCAATAAGATTTGATATTTTCTCTCTAATTTCAACTTTATTTCCTTCTATCATATCTGTTTGCTGTTGTCTTTCTTGAATTTCCCTTTCACTTATCTCAATGTCATCAATCACTGCAAAATCAACATCATCAACTAATTGTTCTAATTGGATATATTTCTCCATAATGCTTAACAAATAGAATGTATATAAGTTTTTTACTAGTTCAATATGAAAAACATCCTTCTCTCCATCCATATTATTCTTTGAAATAGGTGTAAATTTTATAAGTTGTTCGATATCTTTTGTTAAATCCTCAAATTCAACCAACAATGGGACCAAATCAGTATCACCATAAAATTGTCTTAATATCTCATAATTCTTTTTAATAAATGATTTTATATCAGATTTATGTTTATCAGAGAGAGACCAGTGTTTATGTATATTTATATTTGAATAATCGACTTCATTTAAAATGATATTTGGGAATTCATTTATTGAGAAGTATAAACAATTTTTAAGATATTCAATTACTTTTAAGTCAGTTGCTTCTTTTTCAGTAACACTAATATCATTTGTTATATTTCTAAATTCTGTTATTGTATTCAAAAACTCATCAATATGACGTTTATCTCTCTTGTTTAATGAACTATTTTCATCTATATATGTTTTAATAGTTTTGTTATATTTATCTATTGATATCAATAAAAAGTTTTTGAATTTTTTAATTGAACTATCCATGTCTTTCTTAAATGTTCCAACAGAACCCAATATATTATCTAATGCTTTAATTAATGTATGTGAAACATTTATTGTTTCCTCATCATTCTTTCGTTTCAAATGTTCAATAACATACACTAGTTTTTCATGTGTTTTAGGTATAATAGCATCTAGATTAACAGATAAAACATGTTGCTTATTTACAACATTTAATAATTCGATAAACATATCATTGTTTAATATGTGTCCTTCTTCCTTTAATTTATCTATTTTTTCACTCAACGAATCTAATTGTTTAAATTCACTTGTTTTTGATTGACAAAATGATTTCAATGAATCATCTATCAATTCATCTTTATTTATTTTACAAAACTTAATATATCCCTGATAAATAGTTTTTTCACCGAATTCTTGTGATATTTCTGGATATTTTAATTTAGTATCACGTCTATCAATTAACAAAGTTGTTTTAGAGAGAGACATAACATCATCATATATTTTACTTAATTCAATTACTACATCATTACTATTAGGAATTATTTCTGATTTTTCAGAAAAATACGCAATTGCACTATTGTTTTCACTATTTTGACAACACATATTTTCCAAAAAAGGCACATTTGAAGATGTCTTCAATAATATTTCTTCTTTGTTAACAATATTTTCAATCTCTTTTTGGATTTCAAGAGAGAATCTTAATATCTTACTTTTTAGTTTTGATAACATTGGTATCTGTTTTAAACTTCCCTTTTTAATCTGGCGCATCATATCAGATTCGAATTCTGGTGATACATTTCTTGGATTTTTCTGAATAATAGGCTTTAATGGTGGTAAAAAAGTATTCCAATTTGTAACATCCACATCATTCGGGATAAACTCGTCGTCTACACCACTTTGTATATAATCAGTTTTGTCCTGTATCTTCTTTGTTATATTTGTATCTTTTGAGAGAATCAAATTAAACACATTTACCATATTTTTAACAAGCGTTGATTCACTTAATCCTTTTATTGCATCCCAAGGTTGTTCACTAGATGATATTTTTTTCATAATACATGCAATATATGTTAATCCACTTTTATCTTCCTCATCACCTGAAAATGGAAACCCTGTGAATGATTTAATGCATCCAGGGAATGTTTTCCGTGTTCTTATATTAGGAATAGATGTTTGTATATAAATTGTAAAATATAAACCAGAAAACAACATAAATAATTGGTCTCGTTTTTTAGTATAAGGAACCATTTTTTTACCTTTTAATTCAAGAGCTTTTACCTTTTCGTTATATGCTCTCTTCGAACCAATTTGTTTAATTGAATGAGTCAATATACCCTTAACCATTTCTGATCTATTTTTCATTTCAACACCAGAATATAAAGATAATGCATTAATAACATTTGATATCATTATGCCTTCTTTTGTATTCAACAATTCATCGATATTTTTAGGTGGTTCATCAATTATTTTCTCTCCAAGTTCTTCTAATGTATCATTTGTTTGAATTGCAAATCCCGATTCATCAAATCCTTCATCATTAACTAAATCTATCATGCGAATTGTATGTCCACTATGTTTATCAACCCATTTATCACCATCATCACTTATCTCTCCTCTCTCCTTACATACCTGGTCTAAAGTATATGCAAAATCCAACTGATATATATATGCATTTGATAATGTTCCATAAAATGTTGGTAATAATTTTGCACCTGTCTTATTACAATAATACCAGAATTCATCCTCATCATTTTCAATTGTATAACTACGTGTAAATGAGAGAATAAAACGATTAATATCTACCATCCTTTTGGAAAAATCTCTTTGAGCCAATATTAAACTTGCTAATTCAGCATAAGGAGATTGTTTAATAGTTGGATCATTATCAACATCTAATCCAAATTTATAAAACTTATTATTATTATCTAGTGAAATCATATTTTTAATCTGTATAATATTTGATAAAAATGTGGAATAATTTATTAATTGTGCATCTAAATCTTTTATATATCTCTCATCGCCATCTTCTAGTGATTTTGAAATTTCTTCTATTGTTCGTTTCATGATTTTATCTTTTGATTCTTCAACATCATTACATTCATCTTCAATAGTAACACATTTTTCACTTATATTACAAAAAACATTGCCATTATCGGTTATAGGAACACCAGTTAATTCAGTTTGCAAATCCCATTTACCCTTATTTCGTTTATAATAAGCTGTTTCACCAGTTACTTCGTTTAAATAAACAGCGTAGTTACCGTTTTGAATTTTTCGTCGTCCCTCAATAATAGATGTTGTTTCAATTTCCGCATTTTTAGGTGTTAAACCCACATTTTCTATTAATTTACCCTTTAAAAAATCATGAAAATCCCCATCATTTAATGCATTTCTCTCTTCTTTATATTCATCTATTAATTCATATCTTGTTGGGTCATATTTTTTATCATAATATACTTCATCTTTATTATCATCTTCATATATTTCATCAATACTATAATAGGTTTTTACTAATTCATTTGTTTTACAAGAATCTTCTTTTTCTTGACTATTAATTTTAGATTCAAGTTCATCTATTGTTTTTCTCAAATTTTTTTCAATATCCATATTTACATACAAATCTCTCGTTATGTGTTGAATAATAAGATTATAATAATTGCCATAATCGGTTTGCATCATTTTAGAATAAAAATCTGTAGAATAATTATTATTTTCCTCCAAATTATATGCACTATTAACATCATATTTTTGTGGACCTAAGAGAGAAAGGAATATACTATTAACAAAACCGACTTTCATTTTAAGATTTTTAATTGCATTCGTGTCTTTTGAATTTATTGTTATTTTTTGTTTAATTTTCAATAAGTTTTCCTCAATAAAATCTCTCATTGTTCTATACTGTGTTAATGTAATGTCATCTCTATATATCAAGAAAGGTTCTAATTGTTCAATAATTGCTTTAATAGAAACGCCATTTTTAATATATTGTTTGTAACTTTCAAATATAACATCAGTTGTCGGTATAAAATTCCCAAGAAATTTCTCGTATATTTTATCTTTAATCTTATTATTATCCTTATTCATTAATTCATCACTTAAAACAAATGCTTTTAATCCATCTATAAATTTACTAGAACTTGAATTGATTTTTATATCTAAATTTGTAATCTTATGTTTAACAATTGATGTGGATTTTTTAAGTGTTCTCCAATATGATAAACTTGAATGATTTAAATTTGTCTTATCAAATATAGATGTTCCTGGTAATGTGATTTTGCTATACTCCATATATGGTTTAGGTAAAGTAACAAACCCTTTAATTGGAACTTTATTTGTATCAGATAAAGAAATCTTATGAGTTTTCATAAAAGAACCTCTCATTTCATGTGCTTTTAACATTTCTTGTCCCAAACTATATTTCGATATAACAAATCTTTGTTTTCTAATATTATCTTTCTTAACCACAGAGCTATAGAAATCATTTAGATTCTGGACAACATTATCTATAACAACATTTAAATTATCTTCTGGTGTAACATAATTTATTAGTTTAGTATTTTCTGGATTTTCAAATTCGTCTAATTTATTCAAAACCTTTTTCATAAAATCACTATAATTGTTTGTTGTGTCAGTTGATGAAGAATTCTCTCTATATTTATCAAAATCCATATTCAAATCTGTTAAAAATGAGAGAGAACTATGTGGAATAACATCTTCAGATAATGTCATTAATATCTCATCACTTACATCTCTATCAACAGCATCAAATAGAATCTTTTTATTTTTAACTATTGGCATTAACCAATATAAATTCTTTTTAAGTTTTTTCAATGATTCAACTAATGGTTTATGACATGATGTTTTCTTCATAATTCCAATAATTACATTATTATCATCACGTTTTGAATGTAATTCTCTCAATTGGGTAAAACGCTCAATCATAAGATGAATTTTATTTAATACTCTATTTGTTCTCTCTGCATTAGGAATTGTAGATAACATTTCATCTAATAAATCATTTCGTTGTTCTTCAATTGAATAACGTTTTTCATCCTCACTAACTCTAACTTCCTGTGTTACTTGTTCAATATCACCAAAAAATATTTCATCCGCTTCAGCTAATACACCTTCTAGTTGCTGCTCCAAATCTACTTTTGGTATAGATACTGTTTTTGTTTGTTCATCTAAATTTATTTTATCAATATCATCAGAACCATCTACATCTTCAGATTTAGGTTCAGAATCATCATCAATAATTTTAGTTTCTTCTTTTGAAATAGGTTTCTCTCTAATTTCAATAGATTCAATAGGTAAATCTAATGGTATACCCTTATATTCGAAATCAATATACATTACTTCCTTATCTGGATAAGTAGTAAGTTCAATCATATCTTCCTGTAAATCTGTAATTTCGGCAACAATTATAACTGGGATATCGCCTCCAAATTTAATTTCAACCCATATTCCAGGTAATAAATTATTTTGTCTTGCAAATCCCTTATTTGCATCCTTACTCAAAATTGAAATACTTTTAATGCTTTCGTCCGCCAGTTTTCCATTATTAATATTAAGTATTTGAATATTAAATGTTTGTGTGTTCAATAATCTAATCATATTTGAATCGATATATTCTATTAAAAATATCTCTTCGTTTAATTCATCATTATCTGGAGAACTAATGTCTATAATATCACCTAATTCAAGTTCTAATTTTGTATCTTGAATTTCTTTTGTATCTTGAATTTCTGGAATTTCTTCATCCATTGTCTTCTATATTTACAGTAGATAAATTTTTATTATATTCTTACTACTTGATTAATTTATTGTTTTCTAAATATAATAAAAATTGAATCATTTAATTATTGATGATGCTTAACAAACTTAACAATCCAATTATTTGTTACTTCATCATATCTTATATCAAAACATATTATAAACAAAGAAGATAACATGTATTCAATCAAATATACTTGCGATCTTACTACCTATTGTAATTTCAATAAAATTTATGATGTGAAATATTGTGATAAAAAACATCTAACACGGTATATTAATGGTGATTATACACTATTAAAATACAAAATGAACCATATCACGCCAAAAAATGTTATGTCACTTGGTTTGTTTAAATCTGTAATTCTTGTTAAAGATAAAATTAAATGTGTTGCTCCATTTAAATCAATTAATTTTGATGTATTGTATAATCATTTTGGAACCAGTGGTAATTTTGAATATAAATTTCAAGAATTTATCGAAGGCACAATGGTAAATGTATTCCATAATGGTGAAGAATGGGAATTGGCAACACGCAGTCTTATTGGTGGTCATGGAAAATTTTATAAGGATACTAAAAATACATTCAGAAAGATGTTTATTGAATGTATGAATGAGACTGAATTGGAATTTGAACATATGGATAAAGAACTATGTTATTCTTTTGTTATCCAGCATCCCGATAATAGGATTGTTAAAAAAGTATTTGAACCAAAACTATATTTGTGTAATGTATTTAAATTTGAAGGACGAAAAGTATATTCAATTGATTATAAAAAAGATAATATTTTGAAAAAATATGTAATGTATCCAAAAGATTATGATTTTGAAAGTGTAGATGATGCAATTATTTATAATAAAGAGAGAAAACCTACAGATTATGAATCAAAAGGTATTATTATTGAATATGGACCATATAGGAGTAAAATTGAAAATCCACTTTATAATCATGTTCTTGAACTAAGAGGCAACCAAGCGAAACCTAAATTTAATTTTCTACGACTTTGGAAAACTGATAAAATTGTTGAATTTCTTATTTATTATCCAGAATATAATGATTTGTTTGATGAATATATTGTAGAATTGACAACATTTATTGATAATCTATGTAAAAACTATGTAGAATATGTGGAATTCTATAAAAATCCTAATATTAATGAAAACTGTTGTGATTATGAATTTATTCCACATGTATGTGCTCTTTTTAATATTCACAAAAATCATGATATTATTACAAAACAATGTATTATTGATTACGTTAAACAACTACCTACAGAGAGGCTAATGTTTGCAATTAATTTCAAACTTAGAGAGTGATTCATTTATTCAAATTAATAATTGATAAAAATTGAAATCTAAATATTTTTTGTTATCTCTACTAACACAACAACAATTTACGATTTCCCTTTAAAATCAAAAACAGAGTTAAGAAACAAACATAAACATGCCGACATTTGTATTCGATTCTATTATTGTTGGATATCCTCATAATTCTCTACTATCTGGTCTTATTGATAAAGATGAAGATAGTGTTGGTAATGTTATCCGTAGAATTTCTGAAGGTTCGTATAATTTTAAACAATTTTATCCAGTTGTAATTGTTTTTAGTGTGAGAATGAATAAATATTATGTAATTTCATCAAGATATAATCTAGTATATATGGTTAAAAAATATATGGAATTGGTAACATCAAATAATGATTTTAAAGATGTCCCTGATTCTGTTATTTCAGATGACATAGATGAAAAACTACGATTTATTAGTTCTAAAATGGATAATCTAATGAATAAAACTATTTATACAATTATGGTTGAAAATGATGGTTATGAAAATAATCATGATGAGAGACTATTTGATTTTAGTAAACATAGAAATATTATTGGGGTTGGAAAAATGGAACATCCACTTCTAATGTATAATCCAAGAATGGAAGATGTATTGACACTTTTAATCCATAATAAAAAGCAAATGTTTCCTTATTCAGTATTTACAATTAATAATAACATTTACAAAAATGTAACACTATATGTATCAAGAGATCCAATTGAACTTGACAGAATTATAAAGGTTAATGATAAAAAAGAAGTATTTGATAAAATTATGAAATATTCAATTAAAGAATACATCTATTTTGAAAAACCTAATTGTCAAAATTGTTTGAAAATGGATATTTCTAAATATGAAAATACATATATAGTTGATTATAATGTTCAAAAATCACAAGACGATACAAAGGTAGTTATTATTAAAAAAATTGGAAAAAATATGTATAATTCATTATTGGTTGAATAAATTATACAGATAAATATATTAAAATACTTATTTTACATTAAATAAAGTTTTTTTTAATTTGTTCATAAGCATTAATTACATCTAAACATCCCTGTTTAATATACCCATAAACCTGTTCTTTATCTTCACTATTATCTTTAAACGAAATTCGAATAATAGAATCTTTATCGTGTGGATGAAATTTATGAAATGACACAAAATCAAATACAGGTTGTTTTTCATAAAACGAAGAATATATAGCATATTCCAATGCTTTTCCGACACTATAATCTTCATTTTTAAGAAATACATCAAATGAATTCATTACAGTTTTGCTTTTCTCAATAACAATGCTTCTATCATCAATAGCATCAACAATATTCTGGATTTTATCTTGCATGATTTCACACCCTTTAGAGATCAATTCGCTATTTGTGAATACTCCAATTGTTTCAAGTTTAAAATTAAATGAATTCTCATTATAGAATCTTTTTGCTTCATTATTATACCAATTATCCTTCTCACTAAGAATTTCTTCATCCTTAAATCCAATAGATTTGAGTTGTTTTTCTTTAATAGACCATCCTTCTCTCTGTTTAACAGGGTCTGGTGTCATCATATATGTGCAATTACTTGAAACATTAAAACAACTATTTTCTTCTGCGTTTGAAATGGTAAATCTGGCTGTTAACGAAAGTTTTTCACCTTTTGTGTCATCACTCAAAGCAGGTCTTAGTCTAGTAATAAGAATATATTCTCCTGTAATAGGATTCTTTGGAAAAATAGTTTTAACAATATCTCTCTCCAAATATTTATCTGTTTTAATATTCTTGATTTTGAAATTTTGTGTCGTAATATATCGAATTCCATCAGTATCATTTGATTCATCGAGTTCAACAATAAAATTATCAATGTCAACATCTGGTTCAGAAATATGAATAGGAATACAGCTTAGTCGTTGTTTGATAATTTCATTATTAAGTCTACATGTATTTTTATGAATTTGAACCAAAGATTTTTCATATGGCGAAGTCCTAAAAACAACAGTGGGAATTTGTGAAATAATTGTTCTACGGAGGCCATTTACAATACTAACATTACAATTGACCAAATCAAAAGTTGTTTCATCGTCAAAATTCTCAATATTTTGCACAACAGGATTCATATTTGGTTATCTTTATATATAATAATAATGTTTTAAATTAAAATCAATTTTTGTTTCTCTCTATTTATTAAATGGCAAAATCAAAAAGTGTTAGAAACCTAAAAAAATCTAGTTCACGTAACAAAACAATGAGAAAAAATAAGAAAATAAATCAATTAAAGACTTTTATAAAGAAAATGTTTACTCTTCAATTAACTCTTAAAATGGTTCATTGGACAACAAAAAGTCACTCAGTTCATAAAACAACCGATGATGCAATGGAAAAATTAGATGGTTTAATTGATAGTTTTGTAGAAACCTATTTAGGAAAACATACATTCGGTTTAATGAAACAGAATACTGTTAAAAACATTAGTATTAAGAATGTTAGTTCTAAAAAGGATTTGAATAAATTAATTGGAGAATATGTAGAATATTTGACAAAGTTTAATAATATAGAAAATGAAGATAAAAACCCAGATTTATTAGGGATAAGAGATTCAATATTAAGTGAATTAAATATTTTACGTTATTTACTACATTTAGAAAAGTAATTTAATAATATAATGTCAGAAATATTATTTTATAGCAATTTTTGTAATCATTGTAAAACTATATTACAACATTTATCGAGAAGTAAAGTTAAAGAAGGAGTTCATTTTATTTGTATAGACAAAAGAATAAAAAAAGGAAATGATACGTATGTTATTTTAGAAAATCAAGAGATATTTTTACCACCCAATGTTAGGAGTGTTCCATCATTATTTCTATTAAATAGAGGAAATGCAGTAGTTGAGGGAGATGATGTATTAAATTATATAATTGATAGAACAGAACAAGTAAATAATGTAGAAACAGGTAATAATGGGGAGCCGGCGCCATTTGGTCTAAATGAATTTGGTAGTATTGTAAGTGATAATTTTAGTTTTTTAGAACAAACACCAGATGAATTAATGGCAAAAGGAAATGGTGGAATGAGACAAACACATAATTATGCTTGTCTAAATGATAATCAACCATCAATTGAGACTCCATTTGATGATTATAAATCAGATACAATAAATAATGAAGGTGTATCACTTGATACAATAACTTCAAGAAGAAATAATGAGATTCCACCACAAAAACGCAATGTTTTTTAAATTTGTTTGATATTAATATAATAAAACTATAATAATAACTTAAAGAAATAAATACCGTAATATACATATGTCTGTATTAAAAGCGTTTAACGAACATTTACTAGAACTATTGAGAGATATTTCAAATACATTTCCTGAAGATAGAGATATTAAAAAGGCTAAATCTGCATTAGAGATGTTAAAAAAAGCAAATCCTAGGGCATTAATTTTGATTTGGAAGTCTCATATTACAGATGTATATGGAGAACAGATTGATGCAGGTGATATTAGTTTCTTTATTAATAAAGATTATACAAGTGATCTTAATGGAGCAGATAATAATTCACAAATCATTGATAGTATTAATAGATTGAGAGGTCCAGTTAAATCTATGGGAGAGGATAATCAAAAGAAAACTATGAAATATATCCAAAATCTTACAAAATTAAGTAGAATGTATCAATAAACAAATATAATATATTATTATTTAAATAAAACACAATATAATAATATATATGAATTCTGATAAAACATTATTTGAATTTTGTAAAGTAATCGGAGAATTTATCCCTGATTTATTAACAACATTTCCAGAATATAAAGAAAATTTAGATGACGGTATTATCCAAGCATTAGAATATGCCAATTTAATTAAAAATAATCCAATGAATGATATTAGTGGAAACCAGATTGAGATTGACTCAAAACTAGATGAAAATGCCAACGTTGTCGGATTATTGGATCATTGTAAGGCAAAATTCCCCGAATTTTTCTTTGATATACTCTATCAAAATGAAGACATGTTTAATGATAAGAATGATACCGAGTTTTTACCAAATATTACATTTTCAGACATTTGGAAGGAGAATATTACAGATAAAACAAAGGAAGTTATCTGGAAATATCTTCAATTACTTTTGCTAACAATAATGCCAGAAATTAATGATGAAAGCAGTTTTGGAGATACAGCAAAATTATTTGAGGCAATTGATGAAACTGAGTTTAAAGATAAGCTTGAAGAAACAATTTCATCTATGCAAGGAATGTTTGATACAAGTAATAACCCACTTAATATGGATACATCTGATATTTCAAATAATTTACCAAATCCAGATGATCTACATAATCATATCAATTCAATGCTTGGAGGAAAACTTGGCAAATTAGCACAAGAGATTACAGAAGAAACTGCAAAAGATTTAGATATTGATTTAGAAGATACTGGAGATGTTTCAGATGTTAATGGATTATTCAAAAAATTATTTAAAAATCCTGGAAAGTTGATGAATATAGTTAAGAATATTGGAGGGAAAATAGATAATAAGATTAAATCTGGAGAGATTAGTCAAGATGAATTAATGAAAGAAGCGTCATCTATGTTAAAAAACATGGATAAAATGCCTGGTATGGGTAATATTAAGTCTATGTTACAAAAATTTGGGATGCCAAAAGGTAAAGGTTCAAATATCAATATGAATGCTTTTCAAGCTCATATGTCACAAAATATTAAAAGTAACAAACAACGTGAACGTATGTTAGAAAAATTGGAAAACAATAAAAAAGCAAGAGAGAATAGAGAAGTAAAGGTTTTTACTAGTGGTGAAGCACCAGAGAGAAGCACTAAGAAAGATAAACCCAATAAGAAGAACAATAAAAAGGGTAAAAGACGAAAGAATAAAAATAAAAAATGATAATATAATATATTATGACTGAAAAATTTTGGTTAGATGATCCATATATATTGCTTAACAATGATAAGATTTTTAATTTATTTCCTTCTTCATCTAAAAATTTAAATACTAATTTGAATGCTATAACTAGGTTAATATTATTAATATCTATTATATCATATGCTTTAACTAGAGGAAACGAAGTATTATTATATTTTATTAGTGCTGTAATTACAATTGTTTTATTTCATAAATATAAAACTACGAAAAAATCAAATAAAAAGAAAAATTTGAGAGAAGCATTTAACAATCAAGATAAATATAAGGAAAGTATTAAAAAAATTAAAAAAGATTTTACTACACCAGATAAAAAAAATCCCATGATGAATGTTATGATAACTGATATAAATAAGAAACCTGTTAGAAATTCAGCATTGCCATCTTTTGCCCCATCCGTTGAAAAAGACATAAATGAAAAAGTTAAGGAAAATCTTGATCCAAGACTATTTAAAGATTTAGGAGATAATATGGTATTTGAACAATCAATGAGAAATTTCTATACGACAGCCAATACAGATGTTGTAAATGACCAAAAAGCATTTGCTGAATTTTGTTATGGAAGTAAAGGATCATGTAAAGATGGAGATGTTACTGAATGTGTTAAACATAATGAAAGATATATTCAAAGATAAATTTATTCAAAAAAAATATTGTATAATTATATATGGCAAGTGTTTATAATTATACATTCGATAACTTATCTCGTTTAGGCGATGATGTATGTTATAATACAGAGAGACAAAAACAAAATACTTCTTATGGAAGCTATAATATAACTAACTATTTTGCTGATAATTGTGGGATGGAATCTACTATGGCATTTGCTACAAGTCAACCTAATGTTTTTTATAAAGGAGGTTATGGAAATAGTGGCACTGGTGGTTGTAACATTGATTCTGACTCTATGTTAAAGATTGGTTCTGAACAAAATAAATCCAAATGTCGTATTAGTTTATATACTAGACCTTTTTTAACTGTTCCATATCTTGGTAGAGGAAAAAGAAACCCATTTGAGGAATCACGATTGCAACAGGGAGATTATATAAATAATAAGAAGAGTTGCAATGCTTTAAGCGAAAAATCATATATTGAATATAGACATACCCCTATGATTCCCGAACTCAAAACATCTATTACAAATCCTGCTAATCTTGTTGAAGGTGTAGCATCTGAGGGGTGGATTAGAGGTGGATTACCATCACGTGAACTTATTAGAGACCAAAATCGCAAAAGATAATTTTAGATTTAGTGTTAAAAATTAAAATACTTAAAGAGTAATATTGAATTAATAGTATCAAATGGATATTAATTCAATATATAACGTTGACATTGATGTTAATTATAAGAATTGTTCTATTGAAAAAAATGGATTTGAACCTGATACAAAATATAGAGAACTTGTTTTGAATTGTTTTAATCTCTCTATTGAACAATTTGAGAGACTCACAGAGAGAATTGATTTAGTGTATGATTATATTGAACTTAATAAAGAACTATTTAATAAAAAACAATATGATTTATTTAATGATGTATTAACTAGTCTTGCATCAACACTTATGTCAGAAGATAAAAAATTTGGTCTATTAGTATTATTTAGTTATGATTTTTTTGATAAAACACATTTATTTTTAAGAGAATTGATTAATAATAAACAAATTAATTATGACATTTTAGAAGATATCAAAAAAAATATATAACATTAATATAATGGCATCAACACGAAATAAGAATTCAAAAATTGATTATAACCTTTATAGAAGAGAGAACAATCGCATATTCGATAATAGAATATATTCAAAAAGACGCATTGCAGAGAAAACTATGTTGCCTTGTGCTGGTATAAATGTTGGTCATATGCCAAATACGGTATTGTCCGAAAATGCGATTGATATTGAGAGCAGATTATATGGAATTAATTCCACAAATTTAGTAAATCCGCAAAAAGATATCACGCCAAAATTAAAATCATTACCTTCTATTGCATTTTTTGAGAGACCAAAGGTTTTCTTACCTGAACCATTAGTAATTGAAGACAATCAACGTCCAATAAGACCATAAATATCATATTAATAAAAATTGATTTTTATTATATTTAATATTAAAAAATACCTATATATAATTTAAAATGGCATCATCCGGAAATATTAAACCAAATTCTGAAAATACAATACTTATAGGAGTTGCTGGTTCTAGTGGTGGAAGTCATGAAGAAACTACAAATGATTGTCCTATTTGTCTTGATAATTTTGACGAAAAAAAATTAAAATCTGTTACTTGTGGTTGTGATGTGAGAACATGTATTGGATGCATTAAAGAATATCTCTTACAAAGTTCAAAAGAACCACATTGTCATAAATGTAAACGAGGTTGGGGTAGGGATTTTCAATATGAACATCTTAAACCATCATGGATAAATAAAACATATAGGAAACATCGTAAAGAATTCAGAATTGATATTGAACGAGCTCGTATGCCAGATGATGTTCCATTTGCCAAACAACAAATTAAATCAAAGAAATTACATAATGAAATTACAGATATTATAAAACAAATTAGAATGTTAAATAGTAGAAAAAATACACTTATTTGGGAAAAAAAAATATTAAAAAATAATATAAATGAAAATACAAATGGAAATACAAATGGAAATACTAATGGAAATACTAATGTAAATACTAATGTAAAAAGAGTTTTTACAATTAAAAGATGCCCGACAAACGATTGTAGAGGATTTATTTCATCATCGTATACATGTGATTTATGTGAAGTTAAGATTTGTTCAAAATGCTTTGAAGTTAAAACAAAAAATTGTGAACATGAATGTAATGAAGATAATATCAAATCGGCCAGTTTAATTAAAAAAGACACACGTTGTTGTCCAAAATGTGCTGTGCCAATATATAAAATTCAGGGATGTGACCAAATGTGGTGCACACAATGTCATGTTTCATTTTCATGGAGGACTGGAAACATTGTTACTTCAGGAGGAATTCATAATCCACATTATTATGAATGGGCTTCTACTAATGGAGCAAATAATTTACAACATCAAAATTTACAACAAGAAGAAGAATTCAATCCATGTGGCAATTTATTAGTTCCATACAATAATCTTAAATCATTATTTACGAAGATGAGTAGATCAGGGGTTATTATTGATACAAAATGTTATATTTATGAAACACATAGATCAATTTTACATTTTAATGCATTTATAACTAATTTACAAAATAAATTGGATAATGACAATAATAATAGAGATTTACGTATTAAATTTTTAATTGGTGAAATTAGTGAAAAGCAATTAGTAAATACTATTATATCGCGAGACAATAAACGTGAAAAGAACACATCAATTATCCAAGTTTTAGAACTTATGAAATCAATATTAGTTGATAACTTTAATCAATTATATTTAGATATTGAAAAAACAAATAATGAAGAAACAACACTGAATATGAAGTCATCACAAGTTGAAAGATATATATTTAATTTTTATGAAACCATCAAAAAGGGACGAATTTATGTTAATAATGAGCTTATTAAAATAGCAAATAACTATAAAATTATGGTATATTATGTGCCATCTTCTTTTGATATATCAGATAATATGTATTCAGTTAAAGAATTGAATGAAAAAATACAAACACAAAATGATTAAATTTAAAATTGATTTTTATAATATTTTTTAAAAATATTTAACTTTACTTTATTATGGCATCAAATGAATTTTTACAACCAATGTCTCATGATAATTTATTAGTAGGTGTCGCTGGTTCTGGAGGCGGTAGTAATGAAAAAGAATTTATAAATTATGAATGTCCGATTTGTCTAGATGATTTTGACGAAAATAATATAAAAATTGTTATATGTTTTTGTGGAATACGCACATGTATGGATTGTGTAAAAGAATATCTACTACAAAGTCATAGAGAACCACATTGTCATAAATGTAAAAGAGAATGGAATAGAGATTTCCAATATAAACATCTTAAATCATCATGGATAAACAAAATATATAGAAAAAATAGAAAAAGTATTTTAATTAATCGTGAAAAAAGACAAATTCCAGAAACTATCCCATTTGTTAAAACGTTAAATAAAATAAATGAATATAAAAAACAAATTAAAGAATTAAAATATACACACACTGACATATCAAGCAAAAAAAATTTAGTATATGAATTAAAAAGAAATATCAATATATCTAAACGAATAATTAATTCGTCTAAAATTGATAATAATAATACGTTACAAATTCATATCAAGCCTTGTCCTAGAGAAAAATGTAACGGGTTTATTAACAAAGAGTATTTATGTATATTATGTCGAATCAAAATTTGTGATAAATGTTTAGAAGTTATAGAAGAAAATAATATTTCACATAATTGCAATGAAGATAATATAAAGTCTGCAAATTTTATTAAAAATAAAACTAGACCTTGCCCAAAATGTATGGTTCCAATATTTAAAATAAATGGTTGTGACCTGATGTGGTGTGTTAAATGTTATATTGCATTCTCATGGAATACTGGAAAAATAAAAAATGGTAACATTCATAATCCACATTATCATGAGGAAATGAGAAATAATATTGTAAATGATGAAATACAGAATACACTCATTCAAGTATATAAATTTATGACATCTGAAGAATATAACTATATTTTAATGGTTATAAATAATTTATCATATATGCAAGATATAATACGTAAATTTAGGATAGAATTAGAAAAAAATATGGATAACAAATATATACGAGCGGATTTCTTACAAAATAAAATAAATGAGAAACAAATGACTTTAAAGTTGGTAAGACGGTATAATTTGAGTAGTAAACTTAAAACAATTATAAATATGATTGAAAATTTAATTCAATATATAAATAAAAAACTAGAAGATTTAAATAATAGTCTTATTGAATATATAGATAAACAAAACATAGATTTATATAGAGACATTGGTGGAGAGAAACTTGTTAAAGATGTAATATATGAGTTTATAGAATGCATTAGATCAATACAGATAAAATTTAATAAAGAGATGATAGATGTTGGCAATAATTACAAATCAAATGTATATTATTTGCATTATAATATGATTATAAATGTCTTATGTATTTCAAGCAAAGAATTAATTTTATTAAATAAAATTAAAGAAGTATATAATGATAAATATATATATAACCTTTTTAATCATAAACAAAAAGATAGAAAAACATTTAATACTAATCTAAAAATGGCACTTAATTCAATTGATTTATAAACTAATATATTGTTGTTAATTAATTTTTTATAATATTATATTGTAATATAATAGATGGCATTTACAAGATTTAATTATGATGAATGTAGAACAAATAAATTATTACAAGAATCAACTGGACCTGGTAGATATATATTAAATAAACCTGGTAATGGTCCGACACCTTCATATTTTGAAGACCCTCATATTAGAATGACTGAATGGGGTGCAAATTTGATTATTCCAAAAAGTGGGGCACCAATTGATATTGCAAGTGATTTAGACGGTAGAACTAGAAGAGCAAGCAAATATTGCACAACATCAAAATTTCCAAACTCGGGTGTTGTTGGTGGATATCCCCAAAGCAAAAAATATAAAACACAGAAGTCTTTTACAGATGAGACGAGAACAACACATCCAGCATGGTTATATCGTGATTTAGAACAAACAAGATGGGAATATCCATTATTAAATCCCCAAGAAAATGTTTGTAAAAATTTTCATAATAATATAAGCACTAGAATTTTAGAGAAGGATTATTATACTACAAAATATCCATGTTCTTTGAAATAATTTTTTTCAAATATAAATTTTATATATAAAATATATTTAGATATATAAAATGGCAGAATTAGCAATATCTTTAACTTTATTAGGAGGAATGTATATATTATCAAACAAAGAAGCAAAAAACGAAGAGAATTTTACAGTAAATAGAGAGAAGAAAGATTCAAGAAGTAGAATGTATAAGAATGAATTACATAATATGCAAGAAAATAATTTTCCAACAAATGGGACAGCTGAATTAATTAAGGACGATAATTATTATCCTAATCCAAATAATGCGATGGATAAGTATTTTGACCAAAGTCAATTCCAAGATGAAATTAATGATGGAAATAAATACAAATCATTAACAGGCAATGTTGTTGAGAAATCAGAGCTACAGCATAATAATATGGTCCCATTTTTTGGTTCAAAGGTAAGAGCATCAGATGATAGAAATGTAAATGAGAGCCGACTTGATAATATGATGGGAAACGGGTCACAACATTTTAGCAAAAAAGAAACTGCCCCATTATTTAAACCACAGGAAAACTTACAATGGGCACATGGAGCACCTAATAACACCGATTTTATGCGAACAAGGATGAATCCATCTATAAATATGAAAAATGTAAAACCATTCCAAGAAATACGTGTTGGACCAGGTCTTAATGAAAAAGGAGGAGTTTTAGGAAGTGGTGGATTTAATGCTGGTATGCAAAATAGAGAGAGTTGGAAGCCAAAAAATGTGGATGAATTGAGAACAAAAACAAATCCGAAAACAACATATGGTGGTGTTATATTAGGAGGAAAAGCACCAGTTACTAATCGTGGTATAGTAGGAAATGTTGAAAAATATAACCCTGATACTTATTATGTGAATGGTCCTGAGCGTTATTTTACAACAACAGGTGTTGAAAAAGCCCAAACAGCAAGATCTAGACAAATTATGCCTGAAGAAAATAGAGAGACCACAACAACATCATATTATGGTGCAAGTGATCAAGCAGGTGCCGAAGCGAGTTATGTTCCTGGTTCATATGAACCATCTAAGCGTAATGTTCTTGATTCTAATTCTAAACATATATCAAATGTAAATGCTGTAAATAGAGGTGTGGCAAATAAAGGTGATTATGGAATTCAAGGATATTCTGCAAGTGTATTACCAAACAATAGAAGTCTAACATCAAATAGACAACCGGAATATGGTGTAGTTTCCTCATTTGCAAAGGCAATTTTTACTCCAATAATGGATGTTTTAAGACCTTCTAGAAAAGAGAATGTTATTGGAAATATTCGTAGTAGTGGAAATGTTGGTCATGGACAAAATAATGCAACATATGTTTATAATCCAAATGATAAAGCAAGAACAACAATTAAAGAGATGACAGAAGAGAGAAAACAACATAACTTTATTAATAATCAAGGAGATAAAGGTGGATACGGATATCTAGTGAATAAAAAACAACCTGTTCAACAGGAACGTGATTCAACAAATATTAATTATGGTGGAAATCCAGGTGGTTCATATGGAAATTCAGAAGCAATGGTGTATGATGCGGCATATAATGCAAATCTAATTGATAAAGCTCCTATAATGCAAGGTCGTGATCCACAGGGAAGCAATGTTAAAATGTTTAATGGTCAGGCATATACAAATGTAAAAATTGATAAATTAGATTGTGATAGAGTAAATAATCGTCAATTTGTTCCTCAACAAATAACAAAAGCACCGCCATCACATGACCAATATGGGCAAGTAACATCACGAACAGAATATGGACAGGATATTAATACAAAACGAAATACAAGTGATATATTAAATGCATTTAGAAACAATCCATATACTAAACCATTAAATAGTGTGGCATAAGATAAAATTAAAATACTAATATAATAACTTAAACATAGTTTTATGATATAATTTACTAATGGATATCATAAAAAATAAATTGGATAAATTTATTAAAAAAAATAAGATACCAAACATTTTATTTCATGGCAATTCAATTAAATATAATATTCAAATAATGAGATATTTATTAGATAAAATATATATTGATAAAACAGATGAAAAAACAAATACAATATATGTTAATTGTGCTTATGGAAAGGGCATTAAATTTATAAGGGAACAATTAAAATTTTTTGCAAAGACAAATATATCAATTGATGATAAGCAAACATATTCGACATTTAAATCTATAATTCTTATTAATGCTGATTTTTTAACAATTGATGCACAATCAGCATTAAGGCGATGTATTGAATTATATTCACATACAACACGTTTTTTTATTGTTGTTCTTAATAAAGATGCTATAATTAAACCAATTATATCTAGATTTTGTGATATATATATTCCTTGTTTAAATAATATTCAATATTCTACTATACAGAGTCAAAAATGTAGAAATACAAAAATAAGATATATTAAAAAAGTATTTAAAGAATTCGATAAAAATAAAGAAAAAAATAATGATAAATGGGATTTAGGTAAAGATATTTTTGATTTAACAGAAGAATTATATAAAAAAGGAGTTTATTATTATGACTTTTTAGAATGTATTCGAAGTTCATTGAGAGATGATACCGAAAAATATTCTTTAATTACATATATCAATAAAATAAGAAGTGAAATCAAAAACGAAAAATTATTAATTATGAATATATTAAATTTTTATTGGATGCGTCATAGTTTAGAAACAGAAAATATGCATACAATTTAAATATAATATGGATGATTTTAATATTAATGCATTAACTGAGTCTAGAAATGAATATTCTGCTTTATTTATTAATAAACTTACTCCTTGTATAATGCAAGGCATTCAATCTATATTTAATGAAGCATGTGATTTATGTATTCAAAATGATGAAGATGAGAAATATTTAATGACATTTCAAAATTTTCTTGGACGAGTTACTAAATGGAATACTGATATTATAACACGTGAAACAGAGCGTATTATAAAAGAAAGTAATTGTTCCTATCTAGAGGATTTACTTACATGTATTCATGTAAATCAATTAAAAATATTAACAAATGTAAGAGTTGGAACAACACAAAAAAAGGTTTCAATTGATATACCAAAATTAGATTTATTCATACATAAGTGTTATATTGAAGTTGCTCGTAAATTATATAAATCAGTCTTTTTATATGACCGTAGCACAATCCCATTAATGAGACAGAAGAATATGCGTGAGATAGAATTAATTATTAAAGAATGTATTTTAAATGTTGTGAGGGATAATATGCCAATAGAAGAGATTTTGAAATCATATTTAGAGGAGGGGAGAGAGGATGTAGCTGATGAGGAAAAAACAGAAATGAAAGAAGTCGAAGAAGAAGTTGTTGATGAACCAGTAAGAGATATATCAGAAAATCTAAATTCAAATACTAATTCTCATTTAGAACAAAAAAAGGAGTTAGAATCTAATCAAAAATTAGAGATTACAACACCGGTTAATACTCCATCACCTAATAATTTAAAATTTAATGATAAAGATGCGATTGTGAAATATGACGGAGATTCAGAGTCAGCTTCTATATCAACAACACCAATAACACAACACAATGCACCAAAGAACATTGATCGTCTAGAAAAATTGAGTGATGAAAGAAACAGAGAGAGAAAAGAAAGTGAAAGTGATGATGACTCTGATGATGAAGAGGAATTTGGTGAAAAATTAAATATCTTAGATGATGGAAATGTTAAGTTAGATGTGGAAAAGATCGAACCGAAAGGCATCAAGTTAAAGGATGATTTAGTATTAGATGATATTGAGGTATTAGTCTAATGTGCGTTTAATAAATAGTTAAATTTGTATATATATAATTTAAATGAATACAAATTTAATTTCGTTAATTATTTCTGTCATTTTTACTTTTTTCAAATATTTAGAAATGAAATTAATAACAAAGGAACCAAAAAGTTTAAAATTATTTTTTAGAGATGCTATAGGGGTTTATGCTTCGTGTATACTAGGATTTTTGTTATTATCATATATTGAACCATTAACAAATAATTCTTCGTTAACACCAAATGTATTTGTAAATGACCCTGATTTTTAAGAATAAGAGGTAATTGTATCTATATTGACGATGATATTTGATTTTTTTAAATGTCTTCGACTACATTTCAAATTTGAAAATACTGGTTTTTTTAATTGATTTTCAGGTGTATGTTTTGATACACTTCTTGTAATCATCTTATATAATTTAAAACCAGGATATCTCTCTTTATCATTATCTTTATAAAGAATATTTTTTCCATTATCATCTTGACACCATTCATTTATTAATTTACTCAAATTATCATCACATTCATGTGTATCTTTTACGGAATCAAAAAAATAATCAAAGAGAGAACAACCCAATCTACAAAGGTCAAATGAAAAATTTGGTCTAACTATGGGTTTAATATTATTATAATATTCCCCAAAATTAAATTGGGTTCCGGCATCTTCATTTTTATGATAACTATCACTTATAATCTCTTTCCCTTTAAATTTATATATTGCTCTCCCAAAATCTATAATTTTCCATATTTTTCCAAATGTTTTCACTTTATAATATTCTTTATTAAATTTATAGAATATATAATCTTCGTCTGTTTCTATATACATAATATTATTTGTGTGAAGATCATTATGTGTGAATTCAAATGCTTTTTTGAAAACTAAGAGTGAAAATATGATTTGCGCAAAAATATTAACCCATTCATCATCATTAACATCATATTTGTTCATATAATCATCTAATGTTTCTTTCATTTTTTCCTGACAAATTACTTGAACTGGCATTTTATTAATTGTTGCATTAATTATGTCTTCAGACATTGTGGAATATGTATCTGTGCTAGAAGAACTATTTGAGCCACTATTGATGCTCTCATTATTATCAACTGAATTCTTAGAATCTAGAGAATCGAGAGAATCATTAACACTATAATTACTATTATCCCCATCTGATTTTGAAGTGGTTGATGTTCTTGACGAACAATCTGATAAAATCTCACTTGTTTCATGTGTTGTTTCTTTGTCAACTGGTAAATCAAATTCAAATACTAATTCTTTATCTGTAATATCGATATTGTGTAAATCAACAATTTTATTATGAGATACATCTGTTGTTTTAAATATCTCATTTATTGATGGATCAACTTCTGATATATTTTGGATATCATTTTCAATTTCCGCACTTTCAATAATGTTTAAAGGTTGTTTATTACTTCTCGTTTGACTTTTAAATAAATCCTGATACTCTTCATCTACTGTAAATAATTTACCTGTGTTTTCATAAAAAAAACCAGATTCACTCAAATATTCAATATCATCTAATATATTAATCTTAAAATTTTGTTTAATTCCAAGAAAAGAACCATAATATTCTTGACCATTTATGAAGTTATGTGAATCTTTTAATTTACTTGATAAATATGAAAAAAATCCATCTACATATGACACATTATTTTTTCTTAACATTCTCTCTTGAATTTTCTCAGTATTTTCTTTAATAACATCATCATATGTTGGTAATATATATATTTGTTCATCTTTATATTCTTTATATTTACCATACATATACTTTATCGGATCTATCAATGGAGAGAATTTAAAAAAAGATTTTGTTATTTTGTTATTATTCATTTTAATAGTAAATGTATTATCCGAAGTTTCATCTTTTGAATAAATATTTCGAATATGTTTAGAATTATTTAGGTTAATTGAATTCCAATTCGTATCATTTAGAGAGAAAAATGTGTTATATAAGGGAATATAATTTTGTGTTTGTTTTAAATTTACTATTTTCTCATCCTCAAATTCTCTAAATAAAGAGTCATTTCTATATTTCTTATATGTCAAATTAAACATTTACGATTTATAAATATAATTATCTATACTTTTTAACTTATTATAAAAGACAATATCAACTATGCGTTTAAATGTCTTATTATTTATTCTTTAGTTTTTTAAAAGTATAATGTCAGCAGGAATGAATCTTGAATTAAAAAAATTCAATATGAAAAATATCAGTTTTAATCCAAATGAAACAAAAGGACCGGTTATTGTATTAATTGGAAGACGTGATACCGGTAAATCTTTTCTTGTAAGAGATCTTTTATATTATCATCAAGACGTTCCAATTGGAACAGTTATAAGTGGAACTGAGGCTGGAAATGGTTTTTATAGTTCAATTGTTCCAAAATTATTTATACATGATGAGTATAATACAAATATTATAGATAACATCCTTAAACGTCAAAAAATGGTGTTAAAACAAGTTAAAAAAGAAAAGGCATCATATGGAAGGTCAAACATTGATCCAAGAACATTCGTTATTTTAGATGATTGTCTCTATGATAATTCTTGGTCTCGTGATAAAGTAATGCGTTTATTGTTTATGAATGGACGTCATTGGAAAATTATGTTAATTATTACAATGCAATATCCACTTGGTGTTCCACCAAATCTTAGAACAAATATAGATTATGTTTTTATCCTAAGAGAGCCATATATCACAAATAGGAAAAGAATATATGAGAATTTTGCCGGTATGTTCCCAACATTTGAGAGTTTCTGTCAGGTTATGGATCAATGTACTGAAAATTATGAATGTTTGGTTATAAATAATAATGTTAAAAGTAATAAATTAGATGAACAAATTTTTTGGTATAAAGCACAATCTCATGAAGATTTCAAATTAGGTTCAAAAGAATTTTGGGAATTATCTAAAGATATTAATAGTGATGACGAAGATGAAGAAATATATGATCCAACTGCTTCTAGAAAACGAAGTGGTCCAAGAATTAATGTCAAAAAAACAACTAAATGGTAAGTATTTGAATAATTATATAAATTTGATAAACTATATAATTATATATTCACATATAACCATATAACATGTCTATATATCTTAGTAATGAACATTCACTTGAAAAATTGCATCAATGGTATATTTCTTTATTTATTTTATTTAGTATTTTAATTATTTTACCTATAATTTATGTATTTATATATGTTGTATTTGTCTTTATATATAATTTATTCAATAATCAATATTCAACAAATAATCACTTGTTAACAAATACAAATAATCTTCGTCAAAATAATAATTCAATAAATAATGTTATTAACCCGATTAGGGCTAATGATATTACTAATAATATTTAATTAGAATATTTAATCTGAATTTTTATTGTCTCTATCTTTACTCGTTAAGATATTATCTCCCTCAAACAATTCTTTCTTGATATCAGCACTTGTTGTTGGTTTATTGCTCTCTAACAATGAATTCTCAATTGTGCTTGTTCCATGAATTCCAATAAGATTTCCCTGTTCATCAATTGTTTGTGTGAGTTTAACACCTGTTTCTTGTGCTTTCTTAATATTCTCCTCAATCGCCTTCTTCTTGTTCTCTTTGACACGTGTCTCAAATTCCTGTTTGGCCTGTTGTTCATTCTTGTTCTTATGACTCATCAACTCATTAAGCTCATTCTCCAAATATTCTACCTTACCAGTCTTATATGCTTCTGGATCCCAAGGCATCCAAACTCCAACAGGTCCCACAAAAATATCGTGATTTGGATCAACTTCTCTCAACATTCTACATCTCAATTCTGCTTCCTGTTGAGTTTCAAATGAACCTCTAATCTTTAGACCTCTAACACTAGTTTGAAAATTATTTGACTCATTGAATTCCTTGTCTAATTCATCTCCTCTTGCATCTAAGAAATTCTTATAATCATCCACAATATTTGTCTCAATAAGAGTGTTCTTCTCACTCTCAATAAATTCCTCATAATCTTTCATTGCCGAATTGAAATCTATATCATGTTTATAACAAATAAAATTCAAAAATTGCTGGTATTTTAACATTGATTTATTAAAATCGAAATGCTTTAGGAATCTCTCAAAAAGAAACAACTCTTTTGACTTCAAAATTTTATCAGGTGAAATAAAAGATACACATGTGAATTTCTGTCCAGCAATTGGTTTATCTTCATCCAATAGGTCGATATATTTAGCATTATTTTTGTTTTCCATAATTCTATATTTTATATACACAATTATATTTTAAGTAATTTAACGAATATATTAATATAAATTATTTTTTTCTATATAATTATTATATAATGTCTTTAGTTAATATGTTTGACTTAGGTGAATTAGTACGTCGCGCTATCAAATATCTAGTAGAAGGTCTCATGGTTGCTCTTGCGGCATATGCTATTCCTAAACGTTCTATGAATATGGACGAAATTGCTTTAATTGCTCTAACTGCTGCTGCAACATTTACTATCTTAGATACATATTTGCCAAGCTATGCTGTTGGTGCTAGAAATGGTGCTGGTATGGGTATGGGATTTAACCTTGTTAATTTCCCTGGTTAAATTATTCTTGGTTAGTTTCCTTCTTTTTGTTTTCAATTCAAAATATATTTTAAATTGAAATATAAAACTTTATTGAGAGAATAATTAAAACATGAAAATACAAGTTATTTCAGATACACATTTTGAATTCTATAAAAATATTAATTTTGAAAATATAATTTTACCACAATGTGATATTTTATTTTTAGCAGGTGATATTTGTCAAATTGGTCATTTAAATTATAAGAGAATTATAGAGTATTGTTCTGAAAATTGGAAAAATACATTTGTGATTTTAGGAAATCATGAATATTATAGTTCAAACAAAACACATGATGTTTTATATTCCAAATACAAAGATTTATTTAATGAATTTACTAATGTTCATCTTTTAGAAAAGGACATTATTAAATTAGATAAAAAATGGACAATAATTGGTTGCACTTTATGGTCTTATATTGATAATACACAAATTGATGTGGTAAGATGTCCAACAAATATAAAAAGATATATTAAAAATAAATATATTGAAGATGGTATCAGAAAAGTGTCAATTGGAATTGAGACATATAATAAATGGTTCATAGATAGTAAAGAATGGTTACAAAAATCAATTGCTAATTGTGAAACAAAAAATATTATCATATTAACCCATTATCCTATAACACATAAGAATGTATTACAAGACAATATCAAAAAAGAAAATATATCAGAAGAGAGAAAATGTTTTTGCAACAGATTTAAATTTAAATAATTATAACGAACATAAAAAAATTGTTTCAATATCAGGTCATACACATTATAGTCATAATTTTACTTATAAGAATATAAGATACATATCAAATCAATTTGGATATAAGGATGAAATTATTAACTCTTATACAAATTATATAAAAGATAATACATATGATATATAATTAAGGTGTTGAAATAAATTCCCAATTTAATTCATTACATATTTTTTTCCAAATTTCATCCTGTTCCATTCTTTTGACCGGATCTTTTAACATATAAAAATGTTCCAAATACTTATCTTCATCAAGTAATTCACATAATTTATATAAAACATAATAATAATTTAAAAAGTTTACTCTTTGAGTAGGACAAAATTTTGCATAAGGTTTCTGAATTTCTAGAAATAAATTACATAATTTAGCTTCAAGTTCAAATGACATTGTCGGTGGTTTAATTCCAATTTTTTCTTTAATAAATGGTATATGTTCATAATATTTATTATACCCCAAATTTTTCAAAATCTGTTTTGTTTTTTCATTTGTTAATTGTTCTATTGTGATTCTCTCTTTTTTGATCTTATCTTTAATATTTTCTATAATATTATCATCAATATGAGTGCTTTCTTTTGCCTGGAATTGTGCTAATATCTCTCTAAAATGATTAATCCTTTTATATGCGTAAAAATTCACCTCTTTTGGTGGTTCTTTATATGATGGTTTTTCATGTTCTATTAAATATTTTTCTTGGTTTCCACATTTATTACAAACCATTATCCCCTCATAATCTATTATTACTAATTCACCCTTACATTTTTCACATTTTTCATAATTAATTGAGTAATCTTTTATATCAATAAATCTATTATCTATCTGTGTTAGATATTTTTTAGACGTATCATTTATATTTGAATTTATTTCCTCATTTTCATCAGTCATCTTAAAAAATTTATATAATGTTCTCTTACTGTTTTCATTTGTGCTTATTTTTTGTTTTGATTCAAAATAATCGAATACATTTTTTGATTGATTCAATAAGTATTCTAATTTTGACTTTTCTAATTTCTTTTTCTTTTTGTTTGCTTCTTTTAGTGAATCTTGTAAAATTAATTTTTGTTCTATATTTTTGTATTTTTTGTTTAATAATTGTTTTTTTGTATTTTCAATTTCTTTAGTAATTTTTATAAGGTCTTTTTCCTCTTTTTTAAATTTTTTCAAATATTCATCATGTTTGCTATCAACTGTTATTGATGATTTCTTATCTACTTTAAATTTTTTACAAGATTTTGGTTTAAAAGACATATATTTTATTATATTAATTCTTTTTTAATATAAGATAGACAGGAATACTATCTTTCTAATCTAATTATTTAGGTTTAATCTATTTTTTTATTTTTTGTTTATAATCTAAAATGAATAATAATACTTCATCTAGCAGGAAAATTAATGTTGACGCAAAAATGTTACAAAAGATGATTTTTATTTATAATTCTTTACAAGATGGATGGAATGTAATTAAAAAAAATGATAATTACATTTTTAAGAAAAAACATGAAGGAAAAAAAGAAATTTTAAATGATACATTTCTCTCTACATTCATAAAGCAGAATTCTAAAATAGAAATTAATTTAGAATAAATAGTCTAGGAAAATTAAATAAATATGTGTTAAATCTCAAAATTATAATATTTAGGAATATTATAAATAATGGCAGGTGGATTAATGCAACTCGTAGCTTATGGCGCTCAAGATGTTTATTTGACTGGTTCTCCCCAGATTACTTTCTGGAAGGTGACTTATCGTCGCCACACTAACTTCGCAATGGAGTCTATTGAGCAGACTTTCAATGGTTCTGCAGGATTCGGACGTCGTGTTCAGTGCACTATTAGCCGTAATGGTGATCTTGCATACCGAACTTATTTCCAGGTTAGCTTGCCTAAGATTTCTAATACTGACGCAAGCTATGCTCGTTGGTTGGATTACCCCGGTGAGCAGATGATTAATATGGTTGAGGTTGAAGTTGGTGGTCAGAGAATTGACCGTCAGTATGGTGACTGGATGCACATCTGGAATCAGCTTACTATGACTTCTGAGCAGGAGACTGGTTACAATAAGATGGTTGGTCAGACTACTCAGTTAACTTATATTACTGACCCAGATTTCGCAAATATTGAGGGTCCTTGTGATACCGATGGTATTAGTCAGGTTTGTGCTCCCCGCAATTCTTTACCTGAGACAACTTTGTATGTCCCTCTTCAGTTCTGGTTCTGCCGAAACCCTGGTCTCGCATTACCTATTATTGCTCTCCAGTATCACGAGATTAAGATAACTATTGATTTGCGTCCCCTCGATGAGTGTTTGTGGGCTGTCAATAACCTCAATGGAACAGCTGGTAATGTTAAGGCAAATGCTGCTTACAATAAGAACATTGAGACCGCCTCTTTGTATGTTGACTACATCTTCTTAGATACTGATGAGCGTCGTCGTATGGCACAGAACCCTCACGAGTATTTGATTGAGCAGTTGCAGTTCACTGGTGATGAGTCTGTTGGTTGCTCTTCTTCTAAGATTAAGTTGAATTTCAATCACCCTTGTAAGGAGCTTGTCTGGGTTGTCCAGCCTGATGAGCACACCGATTACTGTAAGTCATTTGAGGGTGACCAGATTTTGTGCCGTGCTTTGGGTGCCCAGCCTTTCAATTACACTGATGCTGTTGATGCACTTCCCAATGCTATTCATGCATTCAATGGTCCCGCTGGTGCCACTGGTTCTAATGCCGTTATTGATACTGATGGTCTCTTCCAGTCTGCTGGTGCCGGTGATGCTACTGGCTCTGGTGCCGGTTGGGGTGCTGGTGGACCCAATTTCCAGGATCCCACTAACCAGAATGCCAATGTCTCTGATGCTGGTGCATTCGTCCTTGCTGAGACTGCATTAAACATGCACTGTTGGGGTGAGAACCCTGTCTTGACCGCCAAGTTGCAGCTTAATGGTCAGGACCGTTTCAGTGAGCGTGAGGGAACCTATTTCGACCAGGTTCAGCCATACCAGCACCACACTCGTCACCCCGATACTGGTATTAATGTTTATTCCTTTGGCCTCCGTCCTGAGGAGCATCAGCCTAGTGGAACCTGTAACTTCTCCCGCATTGATAATGCCACTTTGCAATTGGTTGTCTCCAACAACGCAGTTGGTTCCGATAAGACCGCCAAGGTTCGTGTCTACGCAACTAACTACAATGTCTTCCGTGTCATGAGTGGTATGGGTGGTTTGGCATACAGCAATTAATTTTGCTTGTATATATTATATTTAATTTTGATATTTTAAAAATTGAAAGTATTTAAAATATTAAAAACAACACATACAATCATATACAATGAGTAACACATATATCCTTATTGATGGTAGTTATTATGTATTTTATAGATATTTCGCATTGATTAATTGGTGGAAATTATCACATAAGGATGAACCATTTGAAAATATTGAAGAAAATGAGGAATTTATCGAGAAATTTAAAGACGTTTTTAGTAGAAAAATTTTGGAAATTCCAAAAAAAATAGGCATTGATAAAAAAGATATTGAAAATGTTAAATTCATTGTAGGTTTGGATTGTAAACGAGAGAATATTTGGAGAAATAATCTTTATTCAAAATATAAAGGAACACGGGATAACAATAATAACGGAAATAATCCTGGGAAGATATTTAAAATTGTATATAATGAAAAATTATTTGAAAATATTACAGGAATTAATATCAAAACAATTAAGCATGGACGTCTTGAAGCAGATGATTGTATCGCAATTTTAACAAAAAAAATTGTTGAAACTCAACCTGATAGTAAAATTATTATCATAACTAGTGATACTGATTATCTACAAATATTACAAGAAAATGTAACATTATTAAACCTTAAATTTAAACCTGTTAATACACCAAAAAATAGTTTTGATTGTTCTAAGAAAAATTTATTATATAAGATTATTATTGGTGATAAATCCGACAATATCCCCTCTGTATTTAAAAAATGTGGTCCTAAGAAAACATTGAATTATATTAATGATATTGAATTGTTTGAAAAACATTTATATTCAATCGAAGGTGCTTTTGAACAATATAAATTAAATAGACGTCTTATTGATTTTAATATGATTCCAGAAATGTTACAGAATGAGCTACATACCATCATGACAATTAGGAAGATTTTATAATAAAAAAATTGAACTTAATTTAAAAACAATTTTTTAATACAATCAAAACATTAAAAATCATGGCTCATTTGTTCAGTATCGAAGGTAACATTGGTTCTGGAAAGTCAACTCTTGTTGAAAAACTAAAAGAGGACTATAAAAAAAAATGCAAAACAGGTGATTTTCCACAGATTATTTTTATGGAAGAACCAGTATCACAATGGGTTGAAATTAAAGATAAAGATGGTGTTAATATGATTGAGAAATTTTATTCAGACCAGGAAAAGTATGCGTTTTCATTTCAAATGATGGCATATATTACACGTCTTTCAATGTTGAAGAAGTGTATTAGAGAGAATCCAAATGCTATTATTATCTGTGAACGTTCATTGAATACAGATAAGAATATTTTTGCTAAAATGCTATATGATGATAATAAGATTGAAGATGTTAAATATCAAATTTATTCAAATTGGTTTGATGAATTTATCTCTGATATTCCAGAATGTGGTATTATTTATGTAAGAACCGAACCAACAAAATGTTATGAACGAGTTAAAATTCGTGATAGAAAAGGAGAGACTATTCCTCTAGAATATTTGGAGAAATGTCATGATTATCACGAAAAATGGATTAATTATGACAAAAATCTAAAAACAATTCTTAATGGTAATGAACACAAACGAGATGTAAAAGATTATGAAATGTGGATTGACACAATTTATTCTCTAATTAGAGAGAATAATTGCGATGGTGAAACTATTACACAAAGCAAATGTTTGTTTACAAATAAATCATTGGAAGAATTGTCTGTAACAGGGTGTTAATATAAATATTTTAAATTATCCAGTTAATAAAAATTTTTTTGTTAGACATTCTGGTTTATATTTTAAAATATCTAATTCTCTCGTTGTTGTAGGAAATATATCTGTTCCATATATGTCTTGTAAACATAACCATTCAAATAATCCACCTGTATATATAAATACGTTTGTGAATCCGAGAGATAATAATTGTTGATATTTTTTAATTACACTTATATCATTTGAATTTTTTCCATAAATAAATATATATACATCTAGTTTATAATTATTCAAATACTTATTTATTAATGTTTCCTCATCATTTGGCGAAATTGTATTTTTAATAAGACATTTTTGTTCTGTTGTTTTAAGTGTATTAATTAATATATATCCTTTCTCTCTAATGTTATTTTTAAATATTTCTTGTATATCTTCAAAATTACAATGTTGTATTGTTTGATTTTGTCCCATTAATAAACATTTTTATTTTTAATATTCTAATTTAACTATTTTCCAATCGTTAAAACAACACTGCTATTAATTCCTGCTTTTTTTAATTTTCCGACTATTTCTTCTGGATTATTATGTATATTAACATATATGCCTGTTTTATGTCCAGACCAAGAAGGTCCATTATCACCACAAGATATTACACTAACCTTACCTCGTCCACATCCAGAACTCGTTCCAACAACTGACGGGAATGCTGATGTTAATGAACCATTTTTTGTAATCCATCCACAAGAACAATAAGGCATTCCTATGTCTACTAAATATTGAATATCTTCAAATGTTGCAATTTCTGTGGAATTAAAAATAGATTTAACATTTGATACGACATTATTAACATCATTCTTATGTATTCCTTCATTAATACGAACTAAATTTTTCATACCACAACCAGCTGCCTCACAATTTATTTTATCATTACAAGTTTGAACTATTGTTAGAAGTGATGCATCAACAACGGACTTTACTGTATTATTAAAATATGATGGAGATATACCACAATATCCCATATACATAGAAATCCATTTAACATTATTGATATTATCTTTTCTAGACCAAGTTTTAGATGAACTACCACATCTTGTTGCTGGATTTGGATTTGTCATTGTGTCCCAAATAACTGTTTTATTAGTTCCTGAACTCTTACATACGTAACCAGTAAATGTTATTGTTGCATTTTCAGTTGTATCTGCACATACTGCACCATGTCCACCACCAACATTTAATGTATAACTAACACGATCACCAACTTTAATTGATGGAGGAGGTTTTAATGAACCACCATAGCATTTTTCATATGCTTGATTTTTAGTATTATATGGTAAATTTTTATTATTTGCATCTGAGATAAGTTTTTTAACCATATTTTCAAAATCATTTATATTTTGACTTGGTTTTGATGTTGGAAACCCTTTTCCATCTTTGGAACATCCTAAACTAATAAATTGTTTTTGATAACATTCTAATGGACCCCCATATTTCGGATCACATGGGTCTGGTTTTACACCTAAACATCCTTCCATATGTGTTTTTGCTCTATTCCAATCGCTTCCAGTCGCATCAGAATACCATTCTTTCATATCATCAAAAACTGCCTTCCAACTTCTTTGATTCCACCAATTTGTTCCTTTAGAATTTGCAGAAGGAGCTGCTGTTCCACTTGAAGAACATCCAGATGTTTTCCATAATTTATTTAAACATTCAGTTGAGTGTGGACCAGTATTTTCATTTGGACCAACACAAGGATGTTGTTGATTAAATGAACTACAATCCTTGTTTAATATTAACCCTAAATTTGACCCAGTTACTTGATCTATATCATCACATTTATCATCTGAATATTTTGGAACAATTACACCATTTTCTTCTTTATATACATATGCTTTGTTTTTAGTAGGACACCATGCGCAAATAGCAGCATCTCCAACCATTTCATGACAATTTGTAATTTTTTCACAAACAGCTCGTTCTCTCTTCTTAACACATTCTTCTTTTGTCTTTACCCAACCATTTGGACATACATCTGTTTTAGGTCCATTTTCATCTCCATAATAAAACTTATCATTATAAAAACAATATCCACAATCACTATTGTCTAAATCATCACATGAATTCATATTTTTACACTGTTTTACTGCATTATCTACAGGATAGTAATTACCAGCATTATTATTAGGTGAATCATCTGAAACAACCTCTAAATTTTGTGTTTTTTCATTGAATTTATAGAATTTGTCTCCTTCAGGTATCCCGGGAATATTGCTATTAAGTCTAGCTTTATAATAGTCCTCTTGATTTTTTTCAAATAAATCTGCAAAACCCTCTTTTTTATTATTAGAATAAAATAATGCTATTAAAATCCCAATAATCAGAAAAAGTATTAGAATAATATAATTCATATACTATACTAATAGATTAATTAAATTTCACCGTAATTTCTACATTTTCCCTTTTGATTGATTTAATTGCGGAAATTGAAAGCTCTTCTCTCTTTTTGCGAGTTTTTGCAACTCCATTTAATTGACTATTTTTCTTTTTTGCTGTGCTATTTCTACTATTCATGTCCTTCTCGATAATTTCTATGTTATTCTCAATATAATCTAAAATCTTGTTTTCTAAAGCCCATTTAAAAAAATTTAATTGTCCAATTGTTGTTTGAATATAATAATCCTCATATGGTATATTTATTCTCTCCCATCTACAAAATGGGTCAAATCTTTGTTTTGAATAAGCCTTTAATTTTAATTTATAATCAATATACACCTTGAATCTTTTTGATGTTCCATTTATTGTTTCACAATTATATACAGTATGATACTTCTTAGCAAAATTTGTGACAAACCAATCTATTACCCGAATGGATAGATTGGATTCACCATTTATTATAGGTAATATTTTCTTAAGATTATTATTCTTTTTAAAAAATAACAATAAGTTATTTAATAAAAGTTGATTTTGTGTACAATAATTTGCTGACATTTATTACAACATATTTTTTTATATTTAAATACTTTATTGTCTAATATAATAACTACATATTCGAACTTTTTGATCTTAAAAACTCTTGTTCTGTATCTATATGTTGCATATAATTATTCCCAATAAATGGATTAACACCTTTTTGTAATATAGGCATTCTTTCATTAAATTCAGTTTTCGAGCGTTTAGTATCTCTTAGAGATTCTTGATTTCTTAAAAATGATTGTGATTGTGATTCAAATATAACTGGTTCATCTTTTGGATATGATTTTTCCATGTGTGTATTATTCGTCCATTTCCAATTTATTTGTTTATCCTGCATTTTAATATATAACTAAAAAAATAAAATTATGATAACTTGTTAATCTTCATTTGTTTTGTAAATTTAAATTTATTTGAATTTGTTACCTTCCTATCTAAATTGCATTTGAGACAACATATTACGCAATTATCATTATTATGTCCCATATCATTGTCAATTCTATCTAATGTCCATTGTGTTGGCTCTCTTATATTATTATAAATTATTTTAACATCTTTTTTACAATAATAACATTTATGTTTACTTTCAATTAATTGTTCATATATTCTCTCTAATGTTATGAATTTTTCATTATTAAATAGTTTTTTTGTGTTATCTTGACCTTTATATCCTGATATTTTCTTCTTAAGTTCCTTAATTATTAATGTTGATTTTTTATTATTATTGCAATTCATATATAATTCACGAATTATTTCTCTCTGTATATCTATATCTAAAATTTCATCATCATGTAATTCTTTTTTCTCAATAAGATTTTTTTTAAGAAATATTTTTTTCATTTAAATAATATATACAATAAAAAACGTTTAAACCAATATTATTATATTATATATATATGAACTCAAAAGAACATTCAAAACAAAATAAAAAAACAAGTGATTGTATCGAATTAAAAAATATTGAATATCAAAGCATGTTGTTAAATAAGAATACATCCAATAAAAGTGAATTAAGACCTACAAATAGTAATGAATATAGTATGGATGATGTAAATAAAATTTTGGATAAAGAGAGAAAGAATGTTGTAAAACTTCCTTGGTCTAGATTAACAAAGAGTAAAAAATTGGATAAAATTTACCAATACATTGATAGTTTAAAGGAAAAACATTCTTTAGAGAATAGCGATATTAAAGAGATGAGGCAATATATGAAAAAATGTTTTGAGAGAAAGATGTTGCAAACTGCAAAAGTTGTTCATTATGATAAGGTTGAAGAAATTATTACTGATATTCCAGCACTGATTATTAATGATAAAACAGCTCAAGTTAATGGGAATACTATGCATAAAAGATTTACATTAAAAATGGGAGATAATAAAACATCTACTTTGAAAAATTTAAGTAAAGGGAAAAGCAATTCAAGAAATGAATTAGTTAAAAATATGAAAAATAAAAGAAAAACATTGTAATTTTTGTTATTATCTTTTTTATAAAATTGATTTATAAAAAGATAATATGTTACTTATACAAATATACAATATGAACAATTTACCTGAACTTACTGATATTATTGATACATTTGATTATGACGCATTAAGTGACGATATTTTAAATGATGTATGTAATGAAGAAGACCAATTAGAAATTATTGAGCATATTCTATCTGATTTACATGATTATTTACAGGATAACATTGAGATGTATTCATCTCCAAAATTTATGGAAATGTTCGATGAAAAATGTAATAATATTGTTTCTGATCATATTGAACTTTATATTGATAACAATCATGAATTATTTGATGAGATATTTGATACAATTTATTCAAATGCTAAAATCTTATTCTTTAATATTAATTTGCCAAGAAGTCATAAAACAAATGATATTATCCCAAATTTTCGCCAATTTCCATCACAACATGCAAAAATTAGACATAAATTGTGTGTTCTTGATAAAATAAATGAAACATTGCCAGAACAAAGAACACAAGAATGGTATGAAATGCGTTATAATCTATTATCTGCTAGTAGTATATGGAAAGCATTAGATAGTGAATGTAACGTGAATGCTATTATTTATGATAAATGTAAACCATTGAATACTGAGAAATATAATTACGTTAATATTAACACTCCATTTCATTGGGGACAAAAATATGAACCTGTTTCTCAGATGTATTATGAATATAAATATAATGCTATTATTAAAGAATATGGATGTATTACACATAAAGACCATAAATTCCTAGGTGCATCACCTGATGGCATTAATATTAAAGAAGATAGCGAGAGATATGGGAGGATGTTAGAAATTAAAAACATTGTAAATAGAGAAATAACAGGAATTCCTAAAAAAGAATATTGGATTCAAACACAATTGCAAATGGAATGTTGTGATTTAGATGAGTGTGATTTTCTTGAATGTCGTTTTAAAGAATATGAAAATGAAGAAGAATTTAATAAAGATGGTGATTTTAATTTATCATCTAAATCTGAACATAAAGGTGTAATTATTCAATTCCTAAAAGATGATAAACCACATTATGAATATATGCCATTTAATTGTTCAAAAGAAGATTTTGATAAATGGTATGATGAACAATTAGATAGGGAAGATGTAATGTGGATTCAAAATATTTATTGGAAATTAACTGAAGTATCTTGTGTATTAATTGAGAGAAATAAGGAATGGTTTGGCAAAATATTCCATAAATTAGAAGAAGTATGGAATAAAATTGTATATGAAAGAGAGAATGGTTACGATCATAGAAAACCAAAAAAACGCATTAATAAAACTGTTGTTAAAAAAATAGGAGAAACAAGCACACTTAATTGTGGTGTTTGTTTATTGGATAATAATGAAAAATTGGGAGAAAGTTCTAAAAAAAATATTAAAAAACAAACACAAAATGTTAATATTATTAAAATAGATACTTCTTCCTCTTAATTATTATGTATATAGGCATTAACTCTCGTTTTTGCATATAATGGAGCTGGATTAAAATTGTTATTATTAAATATTTTTTCATTATATAAACCTCCACACATCTCATTTAATAAACATGAACCATTATTTGGTGTTTTCCAATTATATTTACCCAAATTAGTATTTGAATTTAGAGAATTCTCTCTATATGTTTTATAATTTAATACATCATTTCTATTAACTGGGTATACATCATGTAATAAATAATTCGAATTTATTGAATTAATATTTGAATAATTATAGAAATTTTCTATTGTTGTATAACTATTATAAACAAATATAAGTGATACCACACCTAGTATTATTAATAAGTATTTTAATAGCATATATAATACTATAATATTTTTATTTAAACATTTAATAATATTATAATATAGATATGAATAGCCACGAACTATATGTCCGGAAACGCAATAATGATATTGTTCCTGTATCATTTGATAAAATTCTAAATCGTATCAAAAAAATGTGTATGATGTCAAATGATAACCTTGATATTAATTATACTACATTGGCTATGAAAATTATTGACCAGTTATATGATAATATTAATACAAGTGAAATTGATGAATTAACGGCACAACAATGTGCATCATTAATTACTAAACATCCAGATTATGGAACATTGGCATCTAGAATTCTCATTTCAAACCATCATAAAAATACTGAAAACGATTTTAAAAGTGTTATTGATAAACTATATAATTTTAAGGATGTAAATGGTAAAACTACACATCTTATTAGTGATGAACTTTATAATGTTGTTACTGACAATTCTAAAATTATCCAATGTCAATTTGATTTTGAGAGAGATTATGATATTGATTATTTTGGATTTAAAACACTTGAGAGAGCATATTTGATGAAAGTTAATGGGCATATTGTTGAACGGCCACAACATATGTGGATGCGTGTAGCTTTGGGTATTCATGGTGATAATCTCTCTAATGCCTTTAAAACATATGAATATATGAGTAAAAAATATTTTACACATGCTACACCTACATTATTTAACTCTGGGACACCAAGACCACAATTAAGTTCTTGTTATCTTCTCTCTATGGAAGAAGATTCAATTAAAGGCATTTATAATACACTTGGAGAGTGTGCTTCTATTTCAAAATGGGCCGGTGGCATTGGTCTTCATATTCATAATATCCGTTCTGAAGGTTCACATATTAGAGGAACTAATGGAACTAGTAATGGTATTGTTCCTATGTTGCGAGTATTTAATAATACAGCACGTTATGTTGATCAAGGTGGTGGTAGAAGAAATGGCTCATTTGCGATGTATTTGGAACCATGGCATGGTGATATCGAGAATTTCTTGGAAATGAAAAAAAATCATGGAGATGAAGAAATCAAAGCACGTGACTTATTTTATGCTCTATGGGTTCCAGATCTCTTTATGAAAAGAGTTAAAGAAAATAAAGATTGGACTCTAATGTGTCCTGATAAATGTCCTGGATTAAGTGATGTTTATGGAGAACAATTTGAGAACAAATATGAAGAATATGAGAAACTAAATAAAGGAAATAAAACAATTAAAGCGCGAGATTTATGGTTAAAGATTCTTGATAGCCAAATCGAAACTGGAACACCATATCTATTATATAAGGATGCTGCCAATAAAAAATCAAACCAATCTAATCTTGGAACAATTAAAAGTAGCAATCTATGTTGTGAGATTATGGAGTATTCATCTGAGAACGAGACAGCTGTATGTAATCTTGCATCAATTGGTTTACCCATGTTTGTTGAAAATAAAGATACATCATTTATTAAAAATGTTACTGTATATGGTAAAAAAGAATGTATTTATTGTGATATTGCAAAAAAAACATTGAAAAATCGTGAAATTCAATATGAATATATTGATATAAGTGATGATGTAGAGAGAAAGGCGCTTTATGATAAAATTAATAATACATATACATTACTTAAACCAGTAAATAGTGTTCCTATTATTTTTATTAATGATAAATATATTGGTGGAACAGAAGATTTGTTGAAGATTCTCCAACCTACATTTAATTTTGAAAAATTACATGAAGTAACTAAGGTTGTTGCAAATAATTTGAATACTGTGATTGATGTTAACTTTTATCCTACTGAAAAAACTAGAATTAGTAATTTGAAACATAGACCAATTGGAATTGGTGTGCAAGGTTTGGCAGATGTTTTTGCTATGATGAATTATCCATTTTGTTCTCCAGAATCAGAAAAATTAAATGAACAAATTTTCGAGACAATTTATCATGCTTCTTGTGAAAAATCAATGGAAATCTCAAAAGAAAGATGTAAAGATATGATTTATATTAAAGAATGTTTTAATAATAATCTTTTTACATTTGATGTTAAATCAATTCAAAATAAACATGAAATACAGGTTTGTAATAAATATATTATATATGAAAATAATGTAGAATTAAAGAAGATTTTGGATAAACACAAACCAATTTATGCTGAAGTATCAAGTTCATCTAATTATAATGGAGCATATAGTAGTTTTGAACATTCACCAGCATCTAAGAAACAATTGCAATTTGATTTATGGAATACATTTCCATCGAATAAATATGACTGGGAAACTCTTAAAAATAATATTAGTAAATATGGAATGCGAAATTCACTATTAGTTGCACCTATGCCAACCGCATCTACCAGTCAAATTTTGGGAAATAATGAATGCTTTGAACCATTTACCAGTAATATTTATATCAGAAGAACATTAGCTGGAGAATTTGTTATTATTAATAAACATTTAATGAGAGAATTAACTGATCTAAATCTTTGGAATGATGATGTTAAGAATAATATAATTTATAACAAAGGATCAATTCAACATCTTAAAGAACTTCCAAAATTTATTAGAGAAAAATATAAGATTGTTTGGGAGATGCCTATGAAAAATATTATTGACATGGCAACAACTAGAGGTAAATATATTTGCCAAAGTCAATCTATGAATTTATGGATGGAAAATCCCACATACGATAAAATTACATCAATGCATTTTTACGCTTGGTCTAAAGGTTTAAAAACTGGTCTTTATTATTTGAGAACAAAAGCCAAGGCATCAGCACAACAATTTACTATTGATCCAAGTAAAATTAAAAAATATCAAGTTAATCAAAATAATCAAGATAATCAAGATGAACAAGAATGTTTAATGTGTAGCGGTTAGGTTAAATAATTCTGAATTTCTTTACATGTATCTGTAATTTCGATATTATATTTTAATTTTAAATAACATCTTAAACATACAATAACATCAATAAGAGAATTATGTAAATTTTCTGGAATATTATCATATATTTTTTTATGCAATTCCATTAATTTTGGATATTTGAAATACTTTCTTCCTGTATATGTGGTTACTTCTAATTTGCAATAATTTATATTTTCTTTCATTGTGCAATGGAAAGGTTTATTTACTAATAGAAAGTAATCTACACAACCTCTTCTTAAAAACTCAGCTCTTACCATGTTAATATCAAATGCTATATTATGTCCTACAATACAATCACACATATTTAATACATCAATGAATTTTGGAAGAACTTCTTTCATTTGTTGTCCATATATTTCCATATCTGTTCTTGTTATTCCATGAATTTTAACACTAGACTCGGGCAATTCGATATCTTTTGATATATTAATTATATAATCTGACATATCCAGAATTTTATGTTTTTCTGAATCATATAGAATCCAACTTATTTGGACAATATGTCCCCAATATTTATACCATTTATGTTTCTTACTCTCATATTTATTTGTAGGTAAACCTGTTGTTTCTGTATCAAATACTAATATCTTCATTATTATATTTGGTTAATTTTATTTAAATACTATTTTCAAAAATTTTATTTCAATTTTAAATAAAAAATATGTCATTGTTATCATATTTCATTTAAATATTTATGTATTATTAGTTGTTATATTTATAATACATAATTGATGGCGTGTCAATTAAAACTGTTTCGTCAATATTATCTAGCATATTGTTATCCTTGTTATGGATTTGGTGATTAATTGAGAGATAAATGGACAACCTATGAATATCATTAATTGATTGTAGTTCAATTCTCTCACCAGTGTTATTAAAATCAAGTGTATTAAATGTTTCGATCATTTTTTCGGATTGGAGTGTAAATGTATGAAATGTTGTGAAAATAGTTTGTTCAATATTAATATCTTCACTGTTTTCTCTCTTATTAAGGAAAGAGTTAATCTCATTAACAACCTTTTTATGTGTTGTATGTTTTTCAGTTGAACATACATAGAAATTGTATGTTGAATTAATATCAATTTCTTCATTAAACCACATTGACGATAGAAACTGGCCAATTTTAACAGTTCCACCGTTATTTGTATCAAATAATGAACCGTATTCTTGAAAATAAAATGTCTTATTAACTACTTTTGTATTAATTTCAGACAAAGATGTATTATGTGATGTATTTGTTTTTGAATACGCAAACCAAACTGTATCTACTTTAGTATTTGGGATGCTGGTGAAATCATTATCACATGTTTGTGTAGTTGAGCACATAATTAATTTGTTTATGGGTGTATTTGTAGATTTGTTTGTATTTGTAAATTTGTTTGTATTTGTAAAAGGGTCTATTTCGTATAATTTGTTTGTATTGTTAATAGATAAAAATAGTATTTGAATATTTCAATTTTTTTATTGAGAATATGATTTACAAATTCCGTAACTCTTCCTATGATATGTAGAAATTCCATATTGTTTTATCCCATCGATGTGTTTTTTTGTCCCATAACCCTTATTAGAGAGAAGACCATATTTTAAATCAAGTTCTGGTTCTTTTAAACACATTTCTTCGATGTATTTATCTCTTTCTACTTTTGCAATTATGCTTGCTGCTGCAATTGATACATACCAATTATCACCACCTTCAATACATACATAATTTAGATCACTATCATTTGTTTTATTAACAAAATCATTTCCATCAATCATTACAAAATCAGGTTTCGTTGAAATATTTGTAATACATTCATTCATACTTGTTAAAACACATTGTCTAATATTATATGTATCAATTTGTGTTTCGTCTTGGTAAGAAACATAATAATCAATACATTCTTCAATAATATGATTATAAATATCAAGTAATTTCTTTTTTGATGTAAAACGTTTACTATCTTTAATATCATAATAACGAAAAGTATTTGAATTTTTAGGGATAATAACACCAGCAACATACAATCGTCCAAATAAAGGTCCTCTTCCAGCTTCATCTATTCCCATTTCAAAACTATTTTTATCATCATATAATTTGAATAATGGTTCATTCTTATTGCGTTTTCCTTTTATATAAATTGATTTAGAAGAATTCGCAATATCAATGAGAGAATCATTTACTTGTTTTTGTTGCTCATTTGTAATATATTGTGACATGATTATTGTTTTATTTTTGGTTTTATAAGTGATTATTAACTCAATTTTTTTTCACAATTAATAGTATAATAATGAAACTTAAATTTAATAAGATGACTTTATTTCTAATCATTATTGGAGCATTGTTATTAACACATGTTTTTTGTAAAACGAGAGAATATTTCACAGATTCTGGTAGTAATAGTGATGCCCTTATAACATTAGATCCTAAAAATTATATAATTAAAGGAAAAGGAATACATGCGCATAAAGGGAAATTACCTGTTACAAAAATTAAAACAGAAGATGATAAATATGTCTTTTTAGCACAAGATGGAGAGAATACAATTGTTGTAAAATCAACAGATGTTAAAGGAGATAGTGATGCATATTATTATAAGGGTAATGTCAGTGAGTATGGAACAATTGATCTCATTTCAAATGGGAAGGATTTTAATGTAGAATACCTTAAGGTTAACGATCTTTCAAACACAAATACAAAAAATACAAATTCATCATTTTCAGATACTAATACCAGCACTAGTGCTGACCTATCAAATGATGTTAACGCATATAATCCATTAGATCAAACTAACACATCTAACACATCTAATATGCATTCAAATACTAATTTGAGACAAATGAATCAGGATACATATGTTAACTATTCCAGTCATAAACGTGGAATTCCGCGATCTATGATACCTCCAGGTGATGAGGATTTATATATTCTCAAATCAGAAATTGTTCCACCGGTATGTCCAAAGTGTCCGGATGTATCTGTATGTCCTAAAAATGATACATCCAAATGTCCTCCTTGTCCTGCATGCGCAAGATGTCCTGAACCATCTTTTGAATGTAAAAAAGTTCCTAATTATAAAAGAAGGGATGATACATATTTACCAAAACCAATATTAAGCGATTTTAGTCAATTTGGGATGTAATAAGTAAATTTTTATTTATGTTTATTACTTCTTCTATGATGTCTTTTATGAGTTTTATTATTTGTTTTCTTATGATTAGTTTTATGATGTTTTTTATTTGTTTTTTTATGATGTGTTTTATTGGGCTTCTTATAATGTCTTTTATTAGTCTTCTTATGATTATTTTTTCTACCACCAATTTGTTTATATCCAGCTAGTTTTAGAGAGAGCTGTAGAAATAAATCAGCAATTCCTCTATGCATTGATGTAATTATTAATATAATATTACCAATTATGCTTCGTTTTAATTGTTTTGGAAGTGAACTTACATAAATTAAATTTATAAATGAAAATAATAACAAAATAATTTGACCCACAACTAATGTTCCATAGAATTGACTTTTTATATTTATAATGTCATATGTATCTTGGCTATTTTCAACAATTATTAATCTTATTTTTGAGAGATGTAATAACAATTCTTCTTGAAACGTATCAAATCCTTTTGTTATCAATGAACCAGTCGATAATGGATTATACAAATTTATTCCAACCATATTTGCTAATGTATTAATTCCATACATAAAACCACTCTCTGGATTTATATTTTTAATAACTCTTTTGGATGCTTTTCCAAAAGAATCACTTGTTAATTTAATTAATTCTGGAATAATTTTTTTAACATTCATAGCATGATATGAAGCCATTTTTTCAACAATTGGTATTTCTTTACTTTTTCCAAAGAAATATAAAAGTGAACTTATATATTCATCTGTATTTATTTCACTTATTGATTTTTTTATTGTCATTTGTGTTTCTCTATCTATAAAACGATTTGTATCTCCTCTTATTGATGACAATGATCTATCTGTTATTTTTTCTTTTAACATTTCTATTCTATTAATAGTTTCTGCTTTTTCTCGTTGATATGTTGTTAATAAATTACTTTCACCTGTTTTTAATACAATTTTACCTGGATTTGGAGATATTGCTTTTTTTATTATTTTCATTTTTTCATCTAATAGTTTTATTTTTTCCTCACCCTCCTTTATCTCATTTATGCTTCTCTCTGTTTCTTTATAATCCATATCTGGTTTTAAAATTAACTCATCATCATCTAATTTAGACATTGATGATAATCTGTCAAACATCTTGTCATCTAAATTATATTCCTCTGTATCATCATCTTCACTTTTTAAAAAATCTATTATTTCACTAACTGATTTGTCAGCGATTCCACATTTGTCTTGATTTAAACATCTTTTAATTATTTTATTTAGTTTGGTATTTAATATGGCTTTGTTTGTATATTCACTTATATCTGTTGTTATTTTATCAGATATTATTATAGATTCATCAATTACTGTATCTAAAAATGATTGTGCTGTTAACAATGAACCAGCTACTGTTGCGAAAATTGTTATTAAAGATACACCACAATTTATACGTTTTCTTAAAACTGTGGCAAATTCACTATCTTCATATATATCTACGACATCATCAACTTCAATATCATCATCACCACCTTTTTGAGTATATATAATTTTTGAATTTCTCTTAACATAATGAATAAATTGTCTTATAAAATCATAGATATCAGTAACTTTATTTTTTTCTAATTCTGGGATATCAGATACTTTATATTCTCCTAATTTAAGTAGTTTTATTAAATCTTCTGTATTAACAAGTATAAAAAGTATTTGAATATATGCTATTGTCATCATTTTATTTTTGGTTGAAGTTTTACTTTTTTTGAAAAAAAGTGTATTAAATGTGTCTACTAGTTTTGTATTTGATTTTACATCATCTATTATGTCATCCATTTTATATTCCCTTATATTTGTCATTTGAAACGCACATTTAGATAAAATAGATATATTTTTTGGGTCAAAACCCTTATCAATTAATTTGTTAATTTGTTCCATTGATATATAATATTGATATAAAAATATAAATTAATATTATAATATTTTTTTAATACATTCTTTGTCTATTTGGAATGTCTCACATTTTTGTTCTTGAGGAACAATTTTAATTAAACATCTTGATTTTTTTCCATATAAAGGTGTTACACACCCTTTTTCCTTTTTCTTATCTTTGATTTCATCTTTGTCATTTGTGCATCTTGCTCTAAAATGCTCGTATCTCTCTCTTACATCGTTAAATGAAAGATTAGATTTTTTATTTAACATCCTATTTACATGTTCGTGTAAATTATATATATATCTTGAGAACGAATCTCTATCTTTCATATGTGATTTAGTTAGAGGTAAATCCTTAAAATTATTTTTAAGATTTATACGGCAATATTTACATGGTAATACATGCACTAATGATTTAACAAATTTCATATATTCAATCTTATCTTTTTTACTTGGATTAACAGGATAATTAAAACTCATTGTATGTAAATAATGCCATAATCCCGGACCCCATACACTTGTTAACATTCCATCACCACTATTGAAATCTGATTTTTTATATATTTTACGCGATTTACGTGTTTTTTGTGGTGATTTCTCTCGTTTCTTATTTGTCTTCATATTTTATAGAGAGAAATTTATTATTTACCATACTTTTCTCTTAACATATATTCATTAAGCAAATTTTTATTTAACAAACATTGTTTTGGGATTTGTTTAATATTTCCATTTAAATCGATGAAAAACATATTTATTTTATTATATCAAATTATCTTTAATATTATATAATTTAAAATTATCTTCGTATAAATAGGTTTTAACATAATATTAATATAATATATATTATAATGTTGGATAAATTTAGGAATTATCTTAGTTCTAAAAATGTTATGTATCTTTTTATTGGATTAATGCTTTTAGCTGTTGGGTATTATGTTTATAATCTATATGTTACACCTAAAATTAACCCCACATATGTTGAAAATAATGAGTTTTCACAGGAAGGTCCTACTAAAGAGGTAGAATTATATTTATTCTATACTGATTGGTGCCCTCATTGTAAGGTTGCTAAACCTGAGTGGAATAAACTTAAAGATGAATTCCAAGAGAGAGGTGTTAATAACACAACCATTATTTTTAGAGAGGTCGATTGTGAAAAAGAGAAAAAACTTGCTGAGGAATTTGGTGTTGAAGGATATCCTACTATTAAACTAGTTAAGGATAATGAGGTTATTGAATATGATGCAAAACCTAAATATGAGACCTTAACTGAGTTTTTACATACTACTCTTTAAATCATTTATGTAAACAATTATAAAATACTTTTGCGAAGTTTATACCATCATTAATGTATTTCTCTCTAGAATCAGCATTTGTTAATGTCTCATACCCATCATTTGCATCCAATTCTTTACATGGTATTATCAATTCATTTATTTGATTTCTATTATTATGATATATATCAATCTTTGTATTTTTTGTTTGAACTAGTTTTTTATATAAAAAATATCCATATTCAAATATATTTGAATCTTCTAATAAAGTTGCATTTGTTTCTGTTGTCTCAAATTTAATTCCTAATATATCATTATTATTTATTTCTTCATTTTCTAAGCAGAATTCAATTGGATAATTATTAATTAAACCACCATCAATATAATATGAATCATTGTGCCATACTGGTTGAAATATATATGGAAGACAACAAGTCATATGTATTGCGTTTATTAATTCCAAATTAGGTGTTGTTTTATATGATAAATTGATTAATTCAAAACTATTGAGACAAATCGTATACAAATTTAATTCAATTCCAGTTCTCTCATAAAACTCACTCATTGAAATCGTTAGATCCATATGTTGACTATTCAATAATGGTTCCATTGCTGATTTAAAGAACTCATTTCCCAATATGCCTTTTTTAGGAAAGATATCAAATAACATCATTGGTGAAACATTAGTTATCTTATGCCAAGGTCTTTTGATAATATAATCATTAATTATTTCCCAATCCATTTTAAAGCATAATAATGTTGCTATAAATCCACCAATAGATGTTCCATGTATGCTTTCAATTGCATTTATGTCGTAAAATCCAACTTCAGATAAGTATTTTAATGCTCCAATCTCATATAAACCTTTATATGCACCACCAGATAAAATAATATGTTTTATTGGCATTTATTATAATATTAATGTTATATTTAATTGTTTTTTTTCTTAAATATAACTAAATGGATCATTTTTTTAAAAATAGTGATGATAATGACGATATTATGGATTTCAATGAAAAAATTAGTTTAGATGAATTATATGATAGAAAACGAGAGATTGAAATTAATAGGATGAATATTTATAGAAAGATTTTACGTAGAATACATAATAAAATTAAAACGGTATCTAGACAAAATTGTGATACTTTCTTTTTTTATGTTATTCCTGAATTTATATTTGGGATTCCAAGATATAATGTAAACACTTGCACCTCATTTATTATTGAAAAATTAGAAGAGAATGGTTTTATTGTTAAATATACACATCCTAATCTTTTATTTATATCATGGGACCATTATATTCCTGCTTATAAGAGAGAACAGATTAAAAAAGAAACTGGTGTTGTTGTTGATGGATTTGGTAATATTATAAAGAAGAAAAAAGAGGAAGAAACACCAAGTCTTACTTTTTCAAATGATAAAAAAAATAAAAATCAAGAAAAATCAATAAAAGATAGTGAATTTAAAGATGTTAAAAAATACAAACCTAGTGGCATATATAATATGGATCTTATGCAAAAAATTAAGGATAAGTTAGAATAAGTATTTGAATTATGATATTCTAAATAATATAAACAAAATCACTTACTAATTAATCTTCATCACTAGTTTCATAATCTTCTTCGTCCAATTCTGAATCACTCATTTCGCATTCAGACTCATTATCAACAACAAAATCATCTTTCAAATAACCACTCTTTGTTTTTGAATTATCATTATAACTTTCCAAATCATCCTCACTCTCTTCCTCACTACCAACATCATCAAATCCCCCAAACATGGCCTCATAATCATTTTCCCAATCTTCAATAGAATAATTTTGAACCTTATTATATTCGACAGTAATAGTTGGTGTTGCTATAACTAGAATTGAACCATAAAAGAATTTATTGTCATTTGGTGGTGGTAGTTCGAGTTTATTAATCGTATTTGTGTTTCCTTTCGTTTTTCCAAACAAATGAATATATCTATTTTCATTACATCTAAATGAGTAAATTTGTGTAAAGTTTGAATTATTTGAGAAACCACATTTTTTATGTAGTGTCTCATCTTTGATGTCACGAAATTGTTTTTCAACTGGATCACCAGATTTTGAGATAATAACAGTTTTTGGCATTATTATGGTATTATATTACATATACTATATTTATTTAAATATGTTTCAATTATATTTAAAAATATGATAATATATTATTTAGATGGAAGTTACTGAAATAATTATACCTTATATCAATAATAAACATATAGGTGATAAATTCTATTTAAATTGTGATAAGAAAAATATTTATATGAAACAAAGAGAGATTTGTGAATTTATGTGTGATGATGGCATTTATAAATATAATAAATCATTCTCTCTATTCAAGATTGAAACAATGATTATAGAATCCAAGATGTATCAAAAAGATAAAGAGAGAAATGAATATATTGAGACAGATTTTGATACTTTTGATTATGATTCTGATATTTTATTTACAAATAAATTCAAAGAAACTCCATTAATTGTTAATTGTTTACCAATTAATCATACTATTTTACATTATACAAAACATGTTTTTAAAGTAAATTCAAAATCAAAAGTTGAGTTTATAATCGATGAATACGAGAATATTATGCCAAAAAAGTATTTTACAACAACTTTAGATTTTACATCAGATATTCATACAATAAGAAATGAAATAAATATGTTAGTATCACTATTAGATTAATGTGTTAATAATATAAATATGATATTTACAATAATTTTATATATAGTAATGTCATTTATATTTATCTTATTAACACATAAAATATATGAATATTTTAAAGACAATTTGACTATTAAGAGAGAAATAGATTTTATTAAAAAACCAGAGGAAGTATATAAACAGATTTACGAAACTATTAAATCACATGGAGAAAGTATTTTAAAAAAAAGTGAAATGAAGGATGAAATGATGAGTTATCTAACTGAACTTAAACAAGAAAATAAAACATCTCTTGATGATTTGCCTACAATCAATTAATACAATATAATAAATTATATTAAAGGTTCCATTATATATTTATATATATGCGACAATTTTATAAAAACAACAGGAAACCCTCTCATAAAAAATGCACTATTACAAATGCATTCACAGACATTATGTCTAATTCTCACTATAATGAGTTTAAAATCATTAACAAAATTCATTATAATAAGTTTAAATTTGTTAGGGTTATACCTAAAGGGAAAAAATATTTTGTATGGTTTCAATCTAGAATAGGTGATGATTCAACTAAAATTAAATTTTTTGAATGTATTAATAATTCATACTCTCTAATTAAACCATTTAATATATGTTGTGATTTTAAACATCTTTCTTGTGGTGATAATGGAACAGTATTGTATGGAACTATTTTTAATTATGAATCAGTTAATTATTTTAATATTGAGAACATATATTATTATAAAAATAAAAATGTTATGAGAGAAAATTGGATTAACAAATATAAGTATTTTAATGATATTCTTACAAAATATATATCACAAACTGGTTATAGTAAAAACGATATTCTATTTATATCTTCTCTCATTTATAAATTGCCAAAAAATATTATTTCAATTAAAGACATAGTCCCATATCAAATTTATTGTCTACAATATTTATTTAATAACTCTGATAAGGTATATTATAAAGTCGAATTAAACTCTAATAATAAGAAAATTATTAAAAAATATACTGTTAAATGTTGCATTAATCATGATGAATATGATATTTTCGATAATGATACATTTATCAGTAAGGCTTATATTCCTGATTATAAAACAAGTGTCTATATGAACAACATATTTAGAAATATTAGAGAGAATAAAAATCTGGATTTGCTCGAAGAAAGTGATGATGAAGACGATTTTGAAAATATATATATTGATAAATATGTTGACTTGGAAAAAAAACAACTGATGAATCTTGAATATGATAATACATTCCAACTATGGAAACCAGTTATTAGATGATTTATTTTATAAATATAATATCCATATATTGTATAAAATATGAATTTGCGTCAACCTGAAAATATGTTTCTAAGTGGTTCAAATCAAGGATTACCAAAAGGTGCTGGTTGCACAGGTAATATGAAAGGTGGCCAAAAAGTTCAATTTGTTCATGATCCAAATATTCCTATGGGTCCAAGAGGTGGGTTAATGGCTCATGTTGCCAAACCTAATTGTGGGGTTAATAATCCATCAAACTTAGGTGCATCATCCCAACATGGTGGGACTATTCGTCAAGGAAATGCGTCATATGGATTTGATGGTGTTAGTGTATTAGATGGTGTTCCTCCTGGTGCTTTTTCATATGCTCCTATTACAAATAAACCACAAATGGGATGTTTAAAGGGTGGTTCAAATGTTAGAAAAACAATATGTAGAGAGATTGGTAAAATTAAAGAATTTAGTGATGTTTCTCATTTTTGGCATAACATATGTCCTGGAGCAGTTGCAATTTATAAAAAGTATTTGACTAAAAAGGAAAAATCAAAATACTTTTTGAAGTTTTTAAAAGAGTATACTCGTGCTTTTTGCCAAGAAGTTTATGCGTTAGAATCAAAATCACATAAAATAGTTAAGGAACATCTCTCTAAATTTAAAACACATATGAGACGCGCTAAACAGTTTCTATATAAGATGACACCTAAAGCATTAAGAATGCATGATAAAGTGTATGATATGCATTTTGCGCGAATATCAGAACACCTTAAATATACAAAACCTAGCAAATCTACACGCAAACAAGTTAAAAAAAAAGTAGGGTCTAGAAAATTATCTAGAGGTGGTTCTAAAAAGAAATCATCTAGAGGTGGAAATACAAATAAAAACAAGAAATCATCTATAGGTAGAAATAAAACAAGAAAAAATATGGGTGGTGGCTCAGCATATCATCAATTTAATAGTAATGTTCCATATACACCAACATATGGAATTAATAATTCATCATTTGAAAATGGTGGAACATTATCTAGTCCAATTCCCGTAAAAGTATCAAATAATTGCACAGATGTTTATAATCATTATACAAAGACTAATTATGAATCCCCTATGAGATAATCTTTTTGGTAGAAAATAATTACAATAAACATACTCCATTCAGAAGTTTATTTTTTCCATAATCTTTAATCTTAATATCAAGCAAATCCTCTATTTTCTTTTGTTTATCAATATTTTTATTAGATTTTGTAACTTTATTAGATTTTGTATTTTTATTTTTTCCAATACATTGTGTTGGTTTATATAATTCATTCCACCTATCTTTATCATAATTATGAATATCAGTTTCTATAATTCTATATTTGCATTTTTTATAGAATTTTAACCGTTTGATACTTTGCCTTTGGAATATATCGTGTTGGTCAACAATATCTATAACCAATGGTTGTTTATGTTTAATTCTCAAAATTCTACCAACAGCCTGTGTTACATCTGTTTTTGGCGTGGCCATAATTAGACATGATAATGTTTTAATATCCAATGCTTCTTCAGCCATTGCATATGTAGCAATTACTACCTGTTTATCTTCTGTTTTTTTCAAATCTTTTTCTTTCATTCCACCAACATAATATCCAACTGTTGCAATATTTCTATGTTCAATTGCATCATGTAGATATTTTAGAACAGATTTATTATGTGCCAATACCATAATTTGTTCATTTGTTTTGCTTTTTAGAATATCAGTCAAAATTCTAATAACAAATTCTGTTCTATGACTACATTCACACAATTTCTTAATCATAACTGCATAGTGAGTTTGACCTTTAAAATTATATACTGTTTCCGAAAAATCTTTATCATTATTTTTATAATTAATTAGTTTAACTAATACACTATCATCACCTTCTCTCTTTTCTTTATATGCAACATCACCAAGAAAATATTTAAATACTTTTGTAAGTCCATCTTTTCTATTCATCGTAGCAGAGAGACCAAGCATATATTTTGTTACAATTTTAAAAAGAGACCTACAGAATACTTCTGCTGATATATGATGACATTCATCTGAAATAGTAAGGCCAAATGATGAGAATGCGTCATCATCATATTCTTTCATAGAGAGAGATTGTAGCATTCCAAGAACAACATCTTTTCCTTCAATATCAAATGTTTTTCCTTGAATTTTTCCTATTTTAGCATCTGGTAAGAATTGATTGATTCTCTCTATCCATTGATTCATTAAAAATTCTTTATGAACAATTACCAATGTTTTCTTTTTTAAAATACTAATAATATTTAACGCCATTACTGTATTATGTGTAATTGTGTTATCTGCCAATAAAAATCTGTGATTTCCACCAATCATAAATCCATAATATCTACTATCATGATAAACCTTATTAATTTTTAGTTTTGAGAGAATAAGTTCTCTATTTGGGAAAATTCTAACACCATAGTATCTATCGTAAATATTTTTATTTATTTTTTTAATATTAACAAGATCTTTAACATTAATGTCTTCTATTTGTTTGGTATTTTGATTATATAAAGTCAAAATATGATCGTCATTTACCGTATATGTCATACCATTATCTTGATCAATTCTATATAATTGTGAATTTCCACTTGTTACACCTTTCACTACACGTCCAGTGAAATCATCACCCATAACTTCATCACCATCTTTAATATCTTGAACCATTTTGGTTGTATTATCTGACATTAGTACAGGTGTATTATAAGCCAAACATTTCCCTCGTCCACATGGAATTTCAAGAACACCACAACCAGATTTTTGTGATTCTTTAATATAATTATCAATGATATTCGTCTGATAATCTCTTAATTCACCTTTAAATTTGACATCAATATCATCACCATCACTAATTTTGATATTTTGAGGATTTCCGAATTTTTGTAATCCATACATACGTGGAACATACAATTTTTTAGGAGATTCTCTATAAATAGAGAATGAAGTAGGTTGTTGAATTGCATTTGGTGGAGAGAAAGGTTTAACAGTTAGATCTTTTTTAATTTCATTTTGTTGTTTAATTGTAATATTTTTTTTAAAGATAGTATAACCTTTATTTCCAAGATAAGTATCCATATTGTTATTATTACTAACAATATATATTTAAGTTATATTTCAATTTTCATTTAAGAAACAAAAAAAATAATATACTTATAAATTATATGATTGATAAAATATTTAAGGTTGTGAATAAAGAGAGAACTGAATATGTTGCTATTTTTCTAATGGTTTTATTTATTATTACCGAAACTACTTTACCAAAACCCTTAGCTTTATTAGTTGATACAATTCCTGGGCGTGTATTGTTTATATCTATTGCTATTGCTTTATTATATGTGCATCGTGTTTTAGGTGTAATTGCATTAATATTTGTATATACTTTGATCTCTCGTTCAGAGAGAAAAACAGGAAGATATCAAATGAGAAAATTCATACCAACACAGGCAAAAAAGGATAAATACCTGAGCACAATAAATCAGTTCCCAACAACTTTAGAAGAGGAACAAATACAAAATCAAGTCCCTTTTGTGAGAGATGGTCCGTTAATGAGTGCGACATATAAACCTGTATCAGGTGATTTACATGAAGCAGCTAAATTATAAATGGTATATTTCCCGTTTTATCTCTCATCTACATATTTTTCTCTTTAAATTATTTAAATATATATTTTAAAGATTGAACTTAAAGAACGGATGTGAAAAATTGATGTTTTTTCAGAAAAGTTTCTGGGATTTTCATTTTTGGACATTTTTTTGTCCATTTTTCGAAAATTCAAAATGAAACCTGAAAAAAGGTTAAAATCTTCATTTGTGACTGACAAGTAAGAAAAAGTGAATAGGAAAAATCAACTTTGTTACCATAATTTCAAAAATTTAGACATTCATTTGGGATTTTAATTTAAAGACATTTTTTTGTGAACCATATATATGCAAGAAATGGTGACAAAAAAATGCAAAAAAATGCAAAAAATATTTAGTTGTGAAAAATGTGACTTTCACACACCAAATAAATTCAATTATAAAAAACATTTACAAACCAAAAAACATAATGGTGACAAATGGTGCATAAATGGTGACAAAAAAAATGTCTTTTTATGTGAATGTGGAAAAAAATATTCATATAGACAAGGCTTACAACGTCATAAAAAAACATGCTTTTTTAATGAAAATACAAACCTTAAAATTTTGTCCAAAAATGTCCAAAATGTCCAAAAATGTCCAAACACACCATTAACAATACATAATCATTACTATAATCAAACAATTCAAACAAACCATATACAAAATAATAGCTTTAGTGTTAAAAATTATCTTAACAATGAATGTAAAGACGCATATACAATTCAAGAAGTTTTAGATAATTTTAACTGTGACATTATGAAATTGCCCACAAAACCAATTGAATTTTATAAAAATGTTATTGATGCTGCATTTAAAAATATGCCTGTTGAAAAATTACCTATTAGATGCTCTGATACTAAAAGAAAAACATTCTATGTTAATGCGCCAATTTGGAATAAAAATTTTGATATTGTTAAAGAATTTATAATGAAATTAGTTGATTCTATTTGCGAGATAAGAACACAATATTCTAATAAAAACCCACAATGGTTTGATAATGACATAATCTCTGAAATTATGAACTCTATTATTATTAATATATCGAAAGTATATGACGAAAAAACAGTTAATCAAATTATGAATTATATAGCAGAGAGAACAAAAATAGTTAAATAATAATATCACTTAACTATATTTATTTTAAAAAATTAAAATACTTTTTTAGATATCGTTATCACAATATATAATAATATAATTCCACCTACAATACCACCTATTATTTCCAAATTTTCGGCATTCATTTCAATCATATTTGTGTTTGATTGTGTATTATTATCCAATATCCCATCTTCAACTGGTTGACAATCTATATAAATATCATCTTCACCATCTAATTCATTTTCTATTGTACCCTTTTCATTATAAAATAAATTATCACTATCTATATTATTTAACTTTGTATTTATCGGTTTAATAATAGACCCTAATGTATTCATATTATCTGAACTCATATTTATAGCATTTTTTGGATCAAATAATAAAATATTATACTCACCATTACATGGTGCATATGGTAAATTTCCTTTATAATAATAATAACTTGATTTTGGTATTAGATGATTTAATGTATAATTATTGATATTTATGGTCCTATTTTCTTCGTTTTTAGATGGAATAAATGGTATTATTTTACTAAATAATGCTTTAGAAGATGATGATGCTTCATTTTCTTTTATAGGAATACATATCAACATATTATCACCTTTAACACTTATATGATGAATAAATAATTCAGCATCAACTTTAGATCCATAATATGAATTTAGAGAAGGTTTAAATATACGAATATCTTGAACTTTATAACTATCTCCACTAAATTCTACATTTGTTTCACCATCATAAGAGAGAACAATATAATTAGATTTATTTGTTACAGCCAAATCACTTGTTCCATAACTATAATTAAATTTACAAGTTAAGCTACATGTATTTGATGTTTTTTCCACATCTATTGGCATATTTGAATTATTACATTGCATTATATATTTATAATATAAATTATTATAAATTTAATCTCATTATAAATTATATGAAAAGCATAAAAAAAAAATCCAATAAAAAAAACAATACACAAAAAAGAAGAATTATTAATAGAAAAAATAATAGAAATTGTAAAACAAATAAAAATGGAGGAAAAAGAGATATACATTTTAGAACTCTTAAAAAAAATATGAATGGTGGGATTGGTTCAAACATAAGAATTAGTTTAGATGGTAAAAAATATCTTAGAGAAGAATTTAATAAAAAAAGAATTCAAGCAACTACTCAACTAGGTAAAACACCATTTGACCAAAATAGTGCTAGAAAAATATTAACATTCCTTAAATATGTAAATGATACATTTAATAAAATTAAAGAAGATAAAAGAATAAAACAAAAACCTATAGAAATATTATCAAATGTTGATAGGACATCAATAAATAAAATGATTTCAAAGTTAGAAAAAATGCGACTTACTCCAACAAATAAAGAAATATTTGATAAAGTTAAACAAAATATTAAAAAAATTATTAATACTAAACGTGTTACATTAATGACAAAAACAGGGACACCTGTTGGAACAACAACTGTATTGGCTAAAACTTTTACCACAAAACCAACCACAGTTACCACAACCAAACCAACCACTGTTACTACAACCAAACCAACCACTGTTACCACAACCAAACCAACCACTGTTATCACCACAAAACCAACCACTGTTACTACAACAAAACCAACAACTGTTACTACAACAAAACCAACAACTGTTACCACAACTAAACCAACCACTGTTACTACAACCAAACCAACCACTGTTGCCACAACCAAACCAACAACTGTTACTACAACCAAACCAACCACTATTACAACAACCAAACCAAACACAAATTCACAACTTAAAAGTTTTTCCACACAGAGAAAAACAGCAATGCAAGAACGGGCAAAGAAACTATCAGAAGCGTTAAAGAAGAAAAAAGGAGACATCAAAAGTGGTGTAAATTCTTCTAAGCAAATAAATGATGATACATTTGAATCATTTAAAAAAAAGAAGGTTCCTGTATTGAATATTATAAATGAAATTAATGATTTACAATTAAATAGAGATGAAATAATGAAAAATAATTATAAAAAGAATATTGAAACCAAATATAATAAGTATTTCAATAATCCACAAAAGAAAAAGGAATCGTATGATAAGATAATAGCATTTTTAAATATTATCCCAAATGTCAAACCAGAAAATATGCGAAGTTTGGACCGTGATACAAAAAATGAATTACTATACATCATTGAACAAACAAAAATTTTCAAAATGGCTCTCGACGAAAGTAAACCAACAGATGAAGAGTTTGATAAATTTATAAGTTTAATTGTTTCTCCATCAAAAAAAGATGATAAAAAAATAGTGAAAAAAGGTGATGAAAAAGATAGAGTTATAAATATCCAAATCACACTTCCAGAAGCTACATATGTTGGTAAATATGATAAAGGAAATAATAATGCTGAAGTAAGTGTAGGAAAATTACAAAATGCTATGAATACTTAAAAACCATTTTCAAAATTACTTAATATAAATTCTAATTTATGAATTTTATCCTTATAAATGTCATCATATTTATATGTATTTTTCAAATTATTCAGACCAATTAATATATCTTTGTTAAATATTTTAACAACATTTGTAAAATTATGTAATTCTAATATATCACCATCATTATTTGTGTTATAATCCTCTAAATGTGAATTACTTAATGTTACTAAACGTAATAGTTTTTTATAATCTTCCATTATTAAAGATAATTTATTAATTGTATTCTCTCTATTTTGTCCATAAACCCATCTAACAATAGATTGAACTTTGCTATTGGATATGATGTATATCTTATCGTTATCATCAAATCCTATTTTATCTCCAATGTTTATATTTTTTAAATTTTCTAATTTACTATTAAATACATTATAATTATTTTTAATAGATTCAAAATCAATAACATATTCAGATAAATCAATTTGTTTATGTATTTTTGCCATAATCTTACAACTAATATTAGATAACATAATTTATCTAATATTTTATTACATTTATATTAACGGAATATATGTTAAATCATTATTCTCATAAATTACAACATCAAATGCATCCTTATGACCATCAACATATACATTGTCTTTTGTAAATAATTCATCACAACCATTCCTACCAGTGCAATTTTTCCCAGCATTATTTACTGGTAGTTTTATATTATTGTTTCCTGTAAATGTATAATATTGCCATTTATTTCTATTAGAATGAAGTGGTCTTCCAAATAATGGAAGTATCATCTCAGATCCATTTGATCTTGTTAAAAATCCAACTTGTGTGTATTCTGTATCTCGGTAACTAGTTTGCATATTTATTGGAATACTTTCTCTAACATCAACTCTTTGTGTGGGATTATAAAAGGGATTTTTCCTTAATGGTGGAGCATATGGATTCATAAATACATTATTTCTCTCCTTCGAATATTGTGTATTTTGACGATTATATAAAATATTTTCTATATTTCTCTCAGATTTAATTCCATTGTTTAATTCTATATCATTAGTTTCTCTCTTTGGATCAAGTTTATACACAACAAATATACCAAATAGAATAATAGTAAATATAAATAGAATAGTCATATTTTCTATACAAATAACTCCAGGTGGGCACTTTTTTGGCATAATATACATATAACTAAATATATTTATTTACCTTTTAATGAGCCAATCATTGAACCCATATTCTGTAATGATTTAGTCATAGAATCCAAATTAAAACCAGACATAGTATCTTTCGCCATCTTCATCATTGGTTGCATATCATTTAATGTTTTCATAAGATTTTTCTGTTGGTCAATTAATCCTTTTGTTTCGGTTGTGAGTTTTTCCATACCACCATTTCCTAAAATACCTTGTAAATTATCATATGCTTGTTCCATTGTAGCCGCATAATCAACTCGTGAACCTATCTCCTCATCTTCTTCAAATTCAGCACTTGGCGCGGATGCGGGAGTGCTTGATGGAACATTTCGTTGTCCAAAACCATCTTTTTGGCTCTCATCTTCAACAGTTTTCTTTTTACCTTTTTTATATTTGTCTTTTTTATTTTTCTTGCCATCTTTAGTTTCTTCATCATCTTTCTTATCAAAACCCTCTATTTTTCTACCATACATAAAAAACACATTTGTAAATAAGAGAGAAACACCAAGTATAACAATCATGTTTTTAGTAAAAAAGGATGTTAATAAACCGAAAATTATCATAAATGATGCGGAAGTAGTGTCATTGACTGATAATAAACCAATTATATTTGTTACTGCCAAAAATAACATAAAATATAATAGATATTTGTTTTGTAATAACTGTTTAAATTTCATCTTATACTATACATAACGAAAATATAATACATATATTAGTAATTTAAAAATTGAACCCTAAAAAACTTGTAATTGAATGTTAATAACCAATATAAACTGATATAAAACATGCTAACCTTAGGATATATAGAACATCTTAATACATATATACATGGAAATCATGACCATCATTTTAATAATTATTATATTGTAAACATTATAATCGAAGACCTAGATGATTTTTATGAAGATTTTTACTATAATGAATATACATATTATGAATATATAGGCACATATATTCATGATACCCCAAATCAATTTATCCACCCAATTATACTAAATTACGAAAATATTATGCATAATGAAAAATCACATACAATGAAAATAATTAAAACGTATTTTATTGGTAATGTTATGTTGGCAATAGATTACACGTATCTGCTGAGAATCTTACAAAGAACTTTTAGAAGAAAAAATAATTATAAAAAACAAAAAATAGAAATTAGAAAAAATCCGAGAGAACTATATTATAGACAAAAATATGGAAAATGGTCAAAGAGAGCATCATTTTGAAACTGCTTATATAATTGAAAGTTCAAATACTTATTTAATATAATAAATTTTTTAAATTTCTCAATTCATTTTCTCCACTTAAACGTGTTGTCTCATCTAAATCTGAATATTTTAATGTATTATCAATATATTCTATTAGATTCTTTATTTTATTATTTCTTTCTCTCTTTGATTCATTTTCTTTCTCTTGTTCAGAGAGATATTTTTCTTTTACATCGGCTAAATGTTGATTTTCTTCTATATCACTATTTTGTAATCTAGACAAATTACTGTTTTTAATATCATGTAATCTCTCTAATTCTTGTGATAATAAAGACTGAGTTCTGTCAAAATCATATGCATCCATTTGATATATATAATAATCATTTTTAATTTAAACAATATTAAATAAATTAAATTATATATATAAAATGACAAAAGATATACCTAGTTCATTTTGCACTATATGTACTAAATCATGTAAACAAGAATTAATAGGATTCTTACTTTCTTTATCATTACATCATCCGAATTCAAATACTTATATTGTTTGTGATACAGAAACAAAAGAATATATAGAAACATCTACTCCTATACCAAAATTAAATATAGAATGGCATGTTATATTAGATAAATATTCAAATTATAATAGAAATCAAATGGAGAGATTAAATATTTGGAGTGATTTTCAAATGGCAAAATCTATTTCTATTGAAAAAGCATTAGATAAAGAAGATGATACATTATTTTTGGATAGTGATACAATAATATTAGATACATTATATGTTGATAATAGTAAACAATTAGGTGTTTCACCACAATTTATTAAAAAACAACATGTTGATAGAACAGGTTATTATAATGGAGGAATGTTATGGACAAATCAAAAGTCGTTGCCTGAAAAATGGAGGAAATATACAAACAAATCTAGATATTATGATCAAGCATCAATAGAAGATCTAGTTAAAGAATATTCATTTTTTGAGTTTGGAGAAAACTATAATCTACAAACATGGAGATTTTTTTATGGAATAGAAAATACTCAACAAATAGCATCAAATATAAATATAAAGGAAAATGAAATATATTATAAAGATAAACCACTCAAATTTATACATACTCATTTTAATTTACAACAATTTAAACAAGTTAATGAGTTTTTTATTTCTAAATTGAGAGAAGCAAATCGTTGGAAAGAACTAAGTATTATATATCGCGTTATTCATAATAAATGGGTAATTAAAATTCCAAGACAACCAAAAAATGGAATATGGAGTCATTCAAATGATAGTTTTAGAGAATTAGCTGTTTTATTTAAAATTAAAAATAATGATGTAGAAATAGAATACAGTGAAAATACAAATCATTGTTGGTTAGGACAAGATATATTGCTATATGATCGTCCAACTTTTAATTGGTTAAACAATGAAGTTACAAAAGCATCCTTATTTTTATTGGGAAATGGGGATGTTGAAACTGATAAACAACACTTATTAAATATGGGAATTAGAAATATAAAACCCTGGATATTTTGGCCAAGAAAACCTATTATCCTAGAAAAAATATTTGACAATAAAGGAATCTTGAATTGGTCATCAAGAAAAAATGAAAGTATTTTTATTGGAAATTTTGAAAATAATATACAAAAAAAATATAGAAATTCAAATGACAAATGGGAAGATGTAGTAAGTGAATACCATTGCACGTCTGGTTCAAATCATAAATTTACACAAAATGAATATCTAATGAAATTAAGAAACTCAAAATTTGGATTATGCTTACGTGGTTTTGGTAGCAAGTGTCATAGAGAGATTGAATTAATGGCATTTGGGACTGTTCCATTAATTACAAATGAAGTATCTATTGATTCATATTATGACCCACCCATAGAAAATAAACATTATATTAGAGTTAATAATACTGATGATTTTAAAAATAAAATTAAAAATATTAGTAAAGAAAAATGGGAAAAAATGTCAAAAGAATGTTATGAATGGTATAAAAGAAATGTATATTCACAAAATTCTTGGACAACATTGATAAATAACATATTATATGTCTAATTTAAAGGTTATATTTAATTTATCATTTACAATGATATTATACCCACAAGAAATCAATCTATTAATTAATTGGTGTTTCATCCTTTTATATAATCATATTAGATTACTCTAGAAATTTAAAATGCTGATTATTGTTTTAGAGTTGGAATTAAATGATAATCAGAATGTCCAGCTAAATGAGTAAAATAATTTGTATCATAGAATTCTTGTAATGTTAATTGTTGTTTTTTCATCGTATTAAAATAATACTTATTGTTTGCCCATAAAGCATTCCATTTCATATCCATAAAATAATACATATTATTTTTTTGAATTTCATAACCAATAACCGATTGCTCATAATGAAACCCTACTGGATTATTTATTTGTTTCTTAAAGTATGTATTAAATATTTTTCTTAAAAATACTTTATGTTTATTAGGTTGTATTACTAAAATGCCAGTATTTATTATATGATCTGTTTCAATAATATGGTCACTTTTTAATTTATAATAATCTTTTGCTGTGACTTCATATCCTTTATGTATTTGACTTTCTATTCTTGCTTGAAGATTAGGTTGGGATTGATTTACAACACCTATTTTATCACCAAAATTATATTCATTATGTATCGATGGACTATTTTCATTTATAATTATATCAGCATCTATAAATATAATAAAATCATATTCTTTTTCCAAATTATAATCACAAACTAAAATTTTATTAAAAGAAATTAAATGTGGATGTTTTGGTCCATCTATATAATCTGTAATTATTTTGAAATCATAACCACATTTTTTAGCATATTTTTCTTGAGATGGTCTAAATAATGCATTATACTGTTGCAAATATTTTTCCCCTATACATATTGTTATTAAACAGACTTTCATAATATTATATATATATATTGTATTCTTTAATATGTATTAACACAGTATAAGTATTTGAAAATACTGTTTTAACATATCCGCCAAATAATTTAAAAATATTCCTTTATATTATTTAGTGATGCAAAAAACGATTGAAGAACCGCTATTGAAAGAACAATCTGATAGATATGTTATGTTTCCTATACAGGATAATGATGTATGGAAAATGTATAAAAAACAAATGGATTGTTTTTGGCGCGCCGAAGAAATAGATATTTCAAAAGATATTAAAGATTGGGAAAATCTCACACCAAACGAGCAACATTTTATCAAAATGATTCTCGCATTTTTTGCGGCAAGTGACGGAATTGTATTGGAAAATTTAGGAACACGTTTTATGAGTGAAGTTCAATTATCTGAAGCAAGAGCATTTTATGGTTTCCAAATAATGATGGAATCCATTCATTCAGAAGTATATAGTTTGTTAATCGATACATATATTAAAGATAAAGATGAAAAAAATACGTTGTTTAAAGCATTAGATAATTTCGAGTGTATTAAAAAGAAAGGTGACTGGGCAATTAAATGGATTAATGATGATGATAGTTCATTTGCTAAAAGATTGTTAGCATTTGCGTGTGTTGAAGGTATATTTTTTAGTGGAGCATTCTGTTCTATTTTTTGGCTGAAAAAGAGAGGAATTATGCCTGGATTAACATTTAGTAATGAATTAATCAGTAGAGATGAGGCAATGCATACTGAATTTGCAGTATTGTTATATAACAAGCTACAAAATAAATGCACCAATGAAGATGCTTTGGCAATTATTAAAGAAGCTGTTGAATTAGAGAAAGCATTTATTATTGATGCACTTCCATGTAAATTAATAGGAATGAATTCGAAAATGATGTCTGAATATATTGAATTTGTAGCAGATAGACTTCTAACACAAATTGGATTAGATAAATATTATAACTCAAATAATCCATTTGATTTTATGGAGATGATTAGTATTGAAAAAAAAACAAACTTTTTTGAATCACGTGTTGGTGAATATTCATTAAGTGAGGGAAATAAATCAAATGCCTCATTTAATTTTGAAAGTATGGATTTTTAATTATAAATTTTTCTATTAATTATAATTAAATAATATTCAAATGCTTTTTAATCATCGTGATGATCCACATTTTCCGCAATAATTTCTTCCATTGTTTTAACACCAATTTGGAATTCAATAGTCTGTATTGTATTAATTTTATATTGAGGTAATCCAACAATAGGTAAATATATATCATTCAATACTGTATTTAATGTCGGGTCAGTTTCTCCTTTCATACTATCCATTAAATTTTTCGTGATACCAAACTGTATATATTTTGTAATATCATCTTGATATTTTGTGATTATAGTAGTAACAGCGTCCTCAATTGGTGTCCCTTCAACCAATGCTTCTAAATAATCTATTTGTCGTTCTCTCCTTTTTCTCTCTTCAGTTTTAGATTGAGAAATGCTAAAATTCTTACATATTTCTGTTTTTGTTAATCCAATATTTCCATCTTCTTGATACCAATCAATTGTCATTTCTAATGATAATAAACGATTTGTGCTTGTGTCACGAATATCTGTAAAATTTTTTTCAACAACTTTTCTACCATCATTATCCATATAAATTGCTGAAGACTTCCGTCCTTTATTATAATCAGGCTCTTTCTTAACCAAACCAATAATACTAAAATCAGTTATTAATGGATCTAAATCACCATTAATATAACGTCTAATAATAAGGTCCGATTCAGTTATAGTATTAGATACCTTTTCCCATGTATCTTTAATAAAATCTTTGAATATAATATTTATTGGATTAGTATTTGGAATGAAATAATATGATTCTTTTGTAAAACCTATATTAGGATTAATTTTTTTGTCATTTTCATTATTAGATATAGTTATTTCCTCTATAAATTGTTGTTTCTCAACATTTGTTAATTTATAATAATTAAACGACATATAATTTATATATTTATTTAATTTTATATAATTTTTTATAATTTCTTTATGGTCCAAGATGCTGTCTCAAACGGCATTATAACATTATTAGTATTACCGTCTTGTCTACTACGTATTTCAATAACATTTGAACCTACAACATCTAATATAAATCCTGAAATATGTGATGAAGAAATTGGATTCGTTCCTAAACGCATATAAGACGAACTCCCTATTGGTCCAATCGCACTATTGTCTCTAAAAATCCTCAAACTAATATTTGGTCTACCACCTGCTGAACTAAATTGCACATTCACATTAACTTCATAATATCCGGACTGGTTAATAGTAATTTGGTTATTTCCAGTATTAAATGAAAAAATAGAAGGGGATGTATTAATAGATAGTAAATTAAATGGAATTGCATTAGTAAAATTACCAACATTAACATTAACCGAACTGGCATCGGATGTTACTTGTATAAATTCAGCGCTTTTTGGAACAAAATTTGTCCCATCATATCTTAATAGATCATTTAAAGAAGGTCCAACTGTTGTGGTATCTACATCATTTAAACTATTTAATTCAAGATTTTTATTTTCAAATCCATTTGTTCCACTTGAGTATGTTAATACTTGATTATCTTGTATATTACTTATTAAAACATCATCAATATCATTAATAAACGTATTTGTTAAACTATTTGCCCGTTTTCTAAACCATAAACAAACAACACAATTATCAATGTTACCAGTAATATTACTTGATACTATATTAACAAGTGTATTTGCATCAACATTTGTTGTAGGATTAATAATTCTTGAAGTAGTGCGTTGATTAGGTTCAGTTAAGAAAGTTACAGTATTAATTGTAGGAGTCCCAGTTATATTTGTAAAAGATATATTTATTGTTCCTACATTTGAATTCACATTTCCATCAAATGATGAAAATGTTATAGAAAATAATTCACAATTAATAGGTATAACAATTCCTTTAATGTCACTATTAGCATCATTTGAACCAAATGACCAACCAGAATTACTATTAAAACCTCTGTTTTCAGCCCAAATAGGAAAAATAGTATAATCATTATTTGTCCCAGAGGGTATAAAATTTGCCCCATCCCATCTTAATAGGTCATTTAAAGAAGGTTCAACTGTCGTGGTATCAACATCACCAAGTCTTGTAATAGAATCGCCGACTGATATCTTTACATTACTTAAATCTGTTATTTCATTATCAACATATAATTTATTTACAGCATGGTCATTATCTGTTGGTTCAGGAACATTTTCTATAACCACATTATTTGCATCTAGAGGATGAAACATCCGTATTCTATCAGCACCACTATTATCCAATTCTAAAAATTTATTAATTTGAGTATTTGCGTTGTTAACAGATGAAAGAGTTAAAATTGTTCCTTGCCAGAATCTTAAATTAGAACGACCTGGTTCTATATTATCTCGTATCACTAAATCTTGAGGAATTTCAATCCTTTCATTAGATCTGTTATAGTAGAATAAATCTCCATTGCTTTGATCTCTTATTTTAAAATTTGAATTTGTCCTTATAAAACTGGTTGAAAAAGCATCAAATGTCATATCAATATCCCCTACATTTGATAATCCATTTCCAGTATAATCTAGATCATTATATATATATACTTTACCATTTCCATTATTTGTTCCAGGATTTCTATCAATAACAAAAATTGGTTGTCCAGTAGTTCCAATATTTAATGGATCTGCATTATTATTTGAACTATTATCATATATCGCAAAGTTTCTCTGTGTCCTAAATACTAATGCATTATCAAACACCTCTTGCCTAAAATCACTTTCAATACCAGTTCCATTATCCATAAAATCTAATTTAATACCATCTGTATCTGGAAACGTTATTTTATTATTAAATGTTGTTCTATCATCAGTTAATGAAATTTTATTATTATTTTTTGCTATGACTAATTCAGAACTTGCTCCAACCTCATATGCTTTAATGCTCGAATGTTCTGTCCCATCAATATCAAATCGTATTTTACCACCAGAAATATCCTCACTTGGATTATTAATTATCATCACATTACCGGTATTAGAAAAAAGATCATCCGATGTAAATGTAAAATTATTTCCACCAAATGTATCATTAAGTGTAATATTTACTTCCTTAGTATTTACATTGAAGCATCCATCAAAATTTGCTGCATTAATAATCACTGAACCATTAATTATACCACCGGATTTATCAAATTTTAAATTAAGACAACTATCTAATAATTGTTTGTTAACCGCTTGATCTGAAAGAGATGCAATACCAAGGCCATTAATAAAACCAGTCCCCATATTTATGTCAGAACCACTCAAAGATATATCACCGGTCATTATACCACCTGACAAATTCAGTTTTTCACTTAGACTAGAATCTAATTGTCCTTTATTTACAGCATTGCTTGGGTCAATACCATCTGCCAGATTGATAATAGAATTTCCTGCCATGTTAATGTTTGCGCCATCAAATATAATATTTCCAGTCATTGTTCCACCAGTTAAACTTAATTTAGTATTTGATAAATCGGCTTCTAATGAATCTAGTTGTTGTTTATTTATAACATCAAATGGATTTGTTCCATTTGGTATATTTATTATCTTATTCGAACACATATCTAATATAGACCCGTTTGTAAACGAAATATCTCCAATTATTTGTCCACCCGTCAAATCCAATTTCTCATTAAGACACAAATCCATCTGTCCTTTGTTCACAGCTCCACTATTATCAGTTGCATCCGCTAACTGAATAATCCTGTTACCACTCATGTCAATGTTTGCTCCTGTATTGAAGAATAAATCACCATACATAATACCTCCTGAAATATCAAGTTTTTTACTTAAAGATTGATCAAACTGTCCTTTATTTACAGCTTCATCTGGCATTGTTGCATCTGCTATTCCAAATACAGTGTTGCCACACATATCAATATCTGCCCCTAAAAATGTAACTTCACCTGTAATTATCCCGCCAGATAAATTAAGTTTCTCATTAAGACATGAATCCATTTGTCCTTTGTTCACAGCTCCACTCGGGTCAGTCGCGTCAGCCAACTGAATAATCCTGTTACCACTCATATCAATGTCTGCCCCTATAAATGTAACTTCACCTGTAATTACCCCACCAGATAAATTCAATTTATCGTTAAGACATAAATCCATTTGTCCTTTGTTCACAGCTCCACTTGGATCAGTAGCGTCCGCTAATTGAATAATCCTATTGCCACTCATATCAATGTTTGCGCCGGTGTTAAAAGATAAATCACCTAACATTACACCCCCTGATACACTTAATTTGCCACTTGATATGTTAGAGTTAATGTTATCTAATTGTCTCTTGTTAACTACATCAAATGGATTAGATGCATCTGGAACGTTTATAATTTTATTTAAACACATGTCTAATATGGCACCATTTGTGAATGATACATCACCACTCATTACCCCACCAGATAAGTTAAGTTTCTCATTAAGACATGAATCCATTTGTCCTTTATTCACTGCTCCACTCGGATCAGTTGCATCCGCCAACTGAATAATCCTATTGCCACTCATATAAATGTTTGAACCTGTGTTAAATGTTAAATTACCAGTCATTACCCCACCAGATAAATTCAATTTATCGTTAAGACATGAATCCATTTGTCCTTTGTTCACAGCTCCACTTGGATCAGTTGCGTCCGCTAATTGAATAATCTTGTTACCACTCATATCAATGTTTGAACCTGTGTTAAATGTTAAATCACCAGTCATTACCCCACCAGATAAATTTAATTTTTTGTTAAGACATGAATCCATTTGTCCTTTGTTCACAGCTCCACTTGGATCAGTAGCGTCCGCTAATTGAATAATCCTGTTGCCACTCATATCAATGTTTGAACCTGTGTTAAAAGATAAATTACCAGTCATTACCCCACCAGATAAATCCAATTTCTCGTTAAGACATAAATCCATTTGTCCTTTGTTCACAGCTCCACTTGGATCAGTTGCGTCCGCTAAGTTAAGAATATGGTTGCCACTCATATCAATGTTTGTCCCTGTATTAAAAGTTAAATCACCATACATAATACCACCTGAAATATCAAGCTTTTTACTTAAAGATTGATCGAACTGTCGCTTATTTACTGCCTCATCCGGCATTGTTGCATCTGCTATTCCAAATACAGTATTACCAGACATATCAATGTCTGCCCCTAAAAATGTAACCTCACCTGTAATTACCCCACCAGATAAATTAAGTTTCTCATTAAGACATGAATCCATCTGTCC
>CERC01015891.1_pt1 | contig 97939 bp, 91 predicted proteins | sample 530921 | NCBI WGS metagenome assembly CERC01 (sample SAMEA2621099, study PRJEB7988) | marine metagenome | isolation source: saline water (ENVO:00002010), including
TTCGCAGGATTATCTCAAATTCTGGAGGTTGTGCAGACCTTCCCTAAATTTTTCTGATGAGTATGATACTTTTTTCAAAAATGACTTGAATCCCAAGCCACAGAGTCCGCTGTACATGGATTTTAAGTATGAAACTTTATTACTCTCCCACATTTCCTTTTTATAAGGCTTTGTAGGGTGAGGAACACGTACGGCGCAGTGCATGCTCATCTTAGAAGTTTCACTGCCGGTGTATACTGAATAGTTGCGAACGTCCGCTGACTCGATAAATCCCGTGAATGCGCGGGATTTTCCCTGCTTATTGTATTGGTGTCGCTTATCGCTATAGTAGCGCCTATCCTTGTGACCCCCTCGTGCTGTATGCCTGCAGTGCTTGCGGAGCCTCTACGCTACCGTTGACCAAACAGGAGAAGAATTCATGACCCAGGAAGTAGTTGTATTAAGTGCGGCCCGTTCGGGTATCGGGACCTACGGTGGTGGCCTGAGCGGCATTGAGCCCCATGAGCTGGGCGGCCAGATCATGAAAGCGGCGATTGATCGCTCTTCTGTGGACCCGCAACACATCAATTATGTGACCGTCGGTAACTGCATTCCCACTGATTCCCGCTACGCCTACGTGGCGCGTGTTGCTTCCATCCAGGCTGGCCTGCCGATGGACTCGGTGGCGATGGGTGTTAACCGCCTGTGCAGCTCTGGCCTGCAGGCCATTGTGACCACCGCGCAGAACATCATGCTGGGCGACTGTGACTACGGTATCGGCGGCGGCGTGGAAGTCATGTCGCGCAGCGCCTACCTGTCACCCAGCATGCGCAACGGCGCGCGCATGGGCAATGTCGAAATGCTGGACGCAATGACCTCGGCGCTGACCGATCCTTTTGGTGTGGGCCACATGGGCATCACCGCCGAAAACCTCGCCGAGAAGTGGGGCATCAGCCGCGAAGAGCAAGACGCCTTTGCCGCAGAATCCCACCGCCGTGCAGCCGCTGCCATTGAAGCCGGTTACTTCAAAGAGCAGATTGCGCCGGTGACCCTGAAAACCCGCAAGGGCGACGTTATTTTCGATACCGACGAGCACGTTAAGCCGGGCACCACGGCTGAGACGCTGGCTAAACTGCGTCCGGCCTTCAAAAAAGACGGCACCGTTACAGCGGGCAACGCCTCCGGTCTGAATGACGGCGCGGCCTTCATGGTACTGGCCTCGGCGCAAGCGGCTGAGAAAGCGGGCCAAAAACCCATCGCGCGCGTTGTCTCCTACGCGGTAGCGGGCGTACCGAACCACATCATGGGCGAAGGCCCGATCCCGGCCACCATCAAAGCACTGAGCAAGGCGGGCCTGTCTGTGGCAGATATGGACGTGATTGAGTCCAACGAAGCCTTTGCCTCCCAGGCGCTGGCGGTTGCCAAAGGCTTGGAGCTGGATCTCAGCAAAACCAACCCCAACGGCGGCGCTATCGCTCTGGGCCACCCGGTCGGCTGCTCCGGCGCGTTTATCGCCACCAAGGCGATTTACGAACTGCAGCGCACCGGCGGTAAGTACGCGCTGGTCACCATGTGCATTGGCGGCGGTCAGGGTATCGCGGTTATTTTCGAGCGCATGTAAGCGCCTTTGCGGCGGCCACTCGGCCGCCGTGTCCCCCCATTTTTCCTATCGGCCTCTGTCATAACGACCCTTCTCAGTCGTTAATTTTTGTATCGTTGCCTCCCTGTTTTGACGGTGTTACCGAAAACCAAGAAGCTAACAGAATAATTATTTCGCGTTACGTTGCTGGCAACTTGTGTAATCACGTTCCCTACTTGTTCTAACACTTTTGTTATTTATCGTGACATGTTCTGCACGAGTCGCTGCTGATGTCACTTATAAAACCGCCGCTATGTCAATCTAACGGTCGTGGTTGTTCGTAAAACTACGTATGCCAATAGTGGTTACAGGTCAATAACTTGTGCCCCGCCTGAACACAACCAGCCGCCGGCAAATGGCGGCTCGAATAAATCCATAGATTGCGGGCAGGGAGAAGCAAAATAATGAGAAACATGATGGGGACGCCGCGGTTGTTGGCCGCGGCGATATTGGCTGCGCCGATGGTCCAGGCTGCCGAGTCGGGTGCTTATGCATTGGAAGAGGTGGTGGTAACCGCGCAGAAGAAAGCCGAGTCTTTGCAGGATGCGCCTATTTCATTGACGGCCTTTGGTCAGCAGGAGCTGGAGACCAAGGGCATTAACAGCCTGTCGGATATTGGCGCGAATGTGCCGAGCATGAGCATTCAGCCGTTTCCGATTAACAATGCCACACTGCGAATTTTCATTCGCGGTATTGGTATTTCCGATGCGCAGATTACCCAGGACCCGCCGGTCGGCGTGTACATGGACGGGGTGTATATTGCCCGCTCCACCGGCACCGCGCTGGATGTGGCCGACCTGGAGCGCATCGAAATTCTGCGCGGCCCGCAGGGCACGTTGTACGGCCGCAACACGACCGGTGGCGCGGTGAACCTGGTCACACGCAAGCCCAGCACAGAGGCCTTGGAGTTTGAGCAGAAGTTCACAGTAGGCGACCGCAGCCTGTTTACCTCCAAGACCTCGGCCAATATTCCCGTAACCGACACGCTCGCGGCCAAGCTGGCATTCATGACGACACAGCAGGACGGTTTTATTGAGAACACCGGGCCGGGCGGCGACTATGGCGACCGCGAGGTACAGGGTTACCGCCTCGACGTGCGCTGGGATGTCAACGAGACCATGACGCTCGATTATGCCTACGACCGCTCAGAGCTGGATTACTACAACACCAGTTATCAGGCGGTGACCCGGCCGCTGGGTGACAAAGGTCAGGCCGAGCCGATTAAAGAACATGCCAGTGAGCAGACGGTTTACAGCAGTCGCCGTCTGGACAAGATGGCGACCGGCAAGCCACTGGAAGAGTCCAATACAGAGATTACCGGCCACGCGCTGACGTTCACCGCCGGTTTCGATGGCGGCGAATTCAAGTACATTGCGGCCTACCGGGAGTTGAGTGATGCGTCCTACGCCGATATTGGCGGTGGTGCTGGGTCCACGGAGTTTCGTCTGGATACGCACCGCTACAAGGGGCAGGCAACAAACGATGAGTGGACGCCCTTGGTAAAACCGCTGGTTACCCAGCGCCAGCGCTCCCACGAGCTTCAGGTGTCTGGCGATGCCTGGGATTCGCGTCTGGAGTATCTGGTGGGTGCCTATTATTTCAAAGAACGCGCGATCGAAGACAACTCGCCGCTGCACCACCAGTTGAGTGCTGATGCCCGCATTCCGGGGGTGCCATTCCGGGTGCACGTGGTGAACCTGCTGTCGCAGCACTATGAGATTGAAAACGAGGCGATGGCCTTTTTCGGTCAGGCGACCTGGACGCCGAATGTGCTGGAAGATCGCCTGCAGCTGACATTTGGTGCGCGCCATTCCCGCGATAAACGCTCGGCCATTAAAAACCAGACCGACCTGAATATTGCTGAGCTTTACGGTCTGGCCCTCGACTTGCCCTGGGGCACCATCGACCAGAGCGATCCGGGGCGGCAATTCGACGATGTGCAAGCCTCGAAGAAGTTTGACGATAACTCCTTCAGCTTCGTGGCCGAGTACGACCTGACCGACAGTATCAATCTGTACGGCAAGGTCAACGAAGCCTACAAGAGCGGTGGTTTTAATACCCGCGATCCCCAGCGCGATGGCAATCAGGGTCCGGCCAGTGACGGCATCGACTATGGCTTCGGTTTTGTCGACGGCTTTGATGAAGAGAAAGTGCGCTCCATGGAACTGGGTATCAAGAGCGAGCTGATGGATCGCCGACTGCGCATCAACGCCGATATTTTCAAAAGCGTCTACAGCGACATGCAGCTGAACTTCCTGCTGGCCGGCACCGTTGCCGATACCAAAATCACCAATGCGGGCGAGGCGGAAATGCAGGGGCTGGAAGCGGATATCACCTTTATGGCGACCCGCAATCTGTTGCTGATGCTCAACTACGCCTATCTCGATGCCGAAGTCACCAAGGCGCGCGATGTTAACGGCCAGGATGTGAGCGATCAGTTTGTGTTCTTTGCGGCACCGGAGCAGAGCTATACCGCCGTTGCCGACTGGACCATTGTCGATGCCGACTGGGGACGTTTGGGTCTGAACGTCAGCTACAACTACATGGATGAGCGCAACGGCGGCTCACTGGCGTCAAATGTGAAAAACACCCGGCTGGAGGCCTATGGCGTTTGGAATGCCCGCCTGGGCCTGAACGAGATGCCGCTGGCGGGTGGCATGCTGTCCGTCGCGGCCTGGGGTAAAAATCTGCTGGATGAAGAGTACGCGATCAGCGCTATCGACAATCAGCCCCAAGCCGACCGATCTGTGCTGTGGGGGGATCCGCGCAGCTATGGGGTAGACCTGATCTACCGCTACTGATCTGAACTGGGTGTCCTTCACCCTCTTGCCGCCTGCGGGCGGCTTTTTTGTCTTTGCGCTACGGCCTTCTCCTCCATATGCCGTATTCCACTCGGCGGGGTCTTTCCCGCATGTTCTATGCTTGCACCGGCGTTCAACGCTGCGAATACATAATAATGGAGAATAACGATGCACCTGGGTTTCAGTTCCATGAACACGGTCCACGATCCTCGTCCGGCGGATCTGGCGAAAATTCTCGAAGAGGCCGGTTTCGAGTCGCTGTGGTACGGCGAGCACAGCCACATCCCCATGGCGCGTAAAACGCCCTATCCCCCCGGCGGAGAATTGCCCGAGCCCTACAAGGAAATGATGGACCCCTACATCTCGTTGATGGAAGCGGCTGCGGTAACCAGCAAGCTGAAACTGGGTACCGGCATTGCGCTGCTGCTGGAGCGGGAGCTGCTGTCCCAGGCCAAGACCATCGCAACCCTTGACCGTCTGTCTGAGGGGCGCCTGATCATCGGCACCGGGGTGGGCTGGAATGAAGAGGAATTCGAAAACGCGACAAAGCTGCCGTGGAAACGCCGTTATCTCGGTCTGAAAGAAACCGTCGCTGCCACTCGTGCGTTGTTCCGCGACGAGGCGCCGGAATATCACGGTGAGCTGATCGACTTCGATCCGGTGTGGTTCGAGCCGAAGCCCGTGCAGGCCGGTGGTCCCAAGTTCCTGTTCGGAGCAATGGGGCCGCTGGGCACCAAGCACGCCGCCATGTGGGCTGATGGCTGGATGCCGGTCGACGTGGTGATGCCGGATGTGGGCGAGGGCATTGCTGCCTTTCATCAGGCCGTAAAAGACTTCGGCCGTAACCCCGACGACGTGGAAATTACCATGGTCGCGATGGGCGAGATCACGGCCGACTTGCTCAAGCGCTACCGTGATTTGGGTATCCACCGCGTGAACATCGGTGTCGGCATGGAGAACTGGAACAAGCCCGAGATCATCATGCCGATGATCGAACAGTTCTCGAAAATCATCCCCGAGCTCTAGTCAGACTTTTCCGCCGGGCGCGCTCTGCCCCCGGCTTTCGTTTTTTCGCTGGGGCACCGTTGGCAACAGTGGCGACCTGAAGCGCTTCGTGCACTACACTTTGTCCGGACAACTACTCTCTGGGGAGAGGAAACCATGAGTAACCTGGGCCGGGTGTGTGAACAGGATGGTGCGGTTCACGATGGCGGTGACCGCATCGAGATGCTTCTCGATGGCAAGGAGAAAGCACTGGGCGGTTTTTCCGTGCGTCGGGTGCTGCCGAGTGTGCGGCGCAAACTGGTGGGGCCGTGGATCTTCTTCGATCATATGGGGCCGGCGGATTTCCCCGCCGGGCAGGGGGTCGATGTGCGCCCGCACCCGCATATCGGTATTGCGACGGTGACTTATCTGTTTGAGGGCGAGATGCTGCACCGGGATTCACTGGGCAGCGAGCAGCGGATTCGTCCGGGTGATATCAATCTGATGGTTGCGGGCCGGGGTATTGTGCACTCCGAGCGCCAGCGCCCGGAAGTGCTGGCGGCTCCCCAGCGCATGCACGGACTGCAACTCTGGTTGGCGCTGCCCATTGGGCAGGAAGAGATTGATCCGGCGTTCTATCACTACCCCGATGCTGATATCCCCGCTGTTGATGTTGGGGGAGTGGCGGTGCGGGTGATGATGGGCAGCGCCTACGGGGTGACCGCGCCGGTGAAAACCTATGCAGAAACCCTGTACCTGGAAGCGCGGCTTGAGCCCGGTCAATCATTGGTATTGCCCGAGGCGGACGAGCGCGCGGTATACGTGGTGGAGGGGTCACTGACAGTTGGGGATCGTCATCTGCCCCAGCACAGCATGGCGATTCTCCGCCCCGGCGAGCAGTGTGTGGCGGCGGAGGAAGAGAGTCGGCTGGCATTGATCGGTGGCGAGTCCTTCGAGAAACGCTACATCGACTGGAATTTCGTTTCCAGCCGCAAAGCGCGGATTGAGCAGGCCCGCGACGACTGGCGCAACGGGCGCTTTCCCTCTGTACCGGGTGACGATGTCGAGTTTATTCCTCTGCCGGAATAGCCTTCAGTCCAGCGACAGGGGTTCAGGCTGCACCGGCCTGATGTGCAGTTTGTCGCTGCCGGCCATGATGCCTTCGTCCACTTGTTGGCGGAGGCGCTCCAGGTCGCGACGGCGAATGTCGGCGATAATGCGGCTGGCGAGTGCCTCATCGGCGCCCATGCCGATCAGGGTTTGGCGACTGAGCGCCAGTGCCGATTCAAAGCACTCCCGCACGCTGAAGTCGGCGTTCAGGGCTTTCAGCTCGATGGAGTGCAGGCGGTCGTAAGAGCGTACATAAACCCGCGCCTCCGGGTTCTCCTTTTTCACCAGTTCCACAATTTGACTATTGCGTTGCGGGTTGTTGGTGGCGATCACCACGGCCTTCACATTGGCAATGCCCGCCGCCCGTAAAATCTCCCGGCGGCTGCCGTCGCCAAAGTGTACCCGGAAGCCAAAGCGGCGGGCGTCTTCAATGCGGCGGCTGTCATTGTCCAGCGTAACCACTTGCAGACCGTTGGCAAACAGCGGTTGCGAGACCATCTGCCCGAAGCGGCCGAAGCCGATAATCAACACGCTGCCGACGGCGTCGGAGTAATCCTCTTCGGGGTCGCCGCTACGCTGCTGGCGCAGTAACAGCGGCAGCAATTTATCGGTGAGCCCGGCCAGTGCCATGGATACCGAGATGATGCAGATCAGCACCGATGACAGCTCGGCGCCCAGCAGCCCGGTTCCTGCGGCGGCGGCAAACAGTACAAAACCGAATTCACCGTGTTGGGACAGCCCCAGCGCGGTGCGCACCGAGGTATTGTGTTCGCTGCCAAACAATCGCGTGACCGCATACAGGCCCAAGGCTTTCAGCGCCATCGCCAGCGGCGCGGCGGCGACAATAATCAATGCGTTGTCGAGGATGGTCTGAATATCCAGCGACAGACCGACGGCCATAAAGAACAGGCCGAGAAACAGCCCGCGAAAGGGTTCGATATCGGCTTCGATCTCGTGGCGGTAAGAGGACTCTGCCAGCATCACACCGGCGAGAAAGCTGCCCATCGCATAAGACATGCCCGCGACATCCATCAGCAGTGCGGCGGCGATGACAATGCCCAGGGCGGTTGCCGTCATAATTTCCGGCACGCCAGACTTGGACAGCAGGCTGAACATCGGGCTCAGCAAATACCGTCCGGTCAAAATCAGCAGCAGAATGGCAAGCAAGGCAATACCAATATTGGCGGCGCTGTCGGTCAGACTGAGCGAGTCGTTGGCGGGGGCCAGCAGCGCTGCCAGCAGCAACAGCGGTACGATGGCCAAATCCTGAAACAGCAGGATGCTGAAGGCCTTGCGACCGTGCAGGGTATTGCGCTCGCGACGCTCATCCAGCTGCGTCATCACGATGGCGGTGGACGACAGTGCCAGGCCCAGGCCGACAATAATGGCGGCGGTGGGCGCAATCCCGCACAGCGCTGCGGCAACCGCGAGTAGTGCGCCGCAGCCCAGCATTTGTGCGAGGCCAAGTCCGAAAATATCGCCGCGCATTTGCCACAGGGTCTGAGGCTTCAGCTCCAGACCAATAACGAAGAGGAACAGCACTACGCCGAATTCGGAGAAGTGCAGCAGCTCTTCAGGGTGTTCAGAAAAATTGCCCGCATAGGCAAGGTTGACCACAATACCGGCTAACAGATAGCCGAGAATGGTGCCCAGCCCCAGCTTCTTCATCAGCGGGGTAAACAGGCAGGCCGCTGCAATCAGCGACAGGGTTTGCCAGAAGAGCAGTTCGAGGTGGCTAGGTTGGTAGTCGATCACGGGCGCGTCCTGAATGAGGGTGGTGGGCTGGTGGGGGAAACGCAAAGTAAACAGGGTAGAAGTGTAGCCCGAGTACTGCCTCAGGGAGGCCGAATGAAAGCCGCAATTGTAGAAAAATTTGGTGAACTGCCGCACTACGGCGAGTTTGATGTGCCTCAGCCGGGTGATGGTCAGCAACGGGTATGGGTGAAAGCGGCGGCGCTGTCGCAACTGGTGCGCGCCCAGGCGGCGGGTCGTCACTACAGCAGTGCACAGCCGCCACTGGTGCCGGGGGCGGATGGTGTCGGTGTGCTGGACAATGGCCAGCGGGTGTACTTCGCCTTTCCAGCGCCGCCGTTTGGCAGCATGGCAGAACAGGTAGTGGTGGACAGCGGCAATATCGTGGCCTTGCCGGACCACCTCGATGACATCACCGCAGCGGCGATGGCGAATCCCGCCATGTCCTCCTGGGCGGCGCTGGTGGAACGGCTGAATTTTCAGCCCGGACAGCGGGTACTGGTCAACGGTGCCAATGGTGCCTCGGGAAGGCTGGCGGTTCAGATTGCCCGCCATCTCGGCGCCGCACACATTGTGGCAACCGCGCGCTCACGCTCGGCGGAATCCGAACTGAAAGCGCTGGGCGCCGATACCTTCATCAATCTGGAACACCCCCACGACGAATTAACCGCCGCGTTCCAAGCGGTGCTCGCGGAAGGCATGGATGCCGTACTGGACTACGTTTGGGGACCATCGATGGAAGCGCTGCTGGCGGCACTGCCGAAAGCCCGTGGGCGCGCGGCAGCGCCGCCGGTGCGAATCGTGAATATGGGCTCTCTGGCGGGGGAGCAGATTAGCCTCAAGGCGTCGATGCTGCGCAGTGCAGACCTGCAGATGATGGGCAGTGGCCTCGGCAGTGTTTCCCAAGCGGGTCTGCTGCGCAGTATCGCGGCCGCCTTTGCCTCCGCAGAAACGGCTGGACTGAAGATTGCAACCCAGGTTTTGCCTCTGGCTGAGGTTGCGCAAGCCTGGCGGATAATCGGGCGCGAACGCGTGGTGTTGCGACCCTGACAGCGGCAGCGTATCCCCAATATAGGGGTTTCTTGGTGTTATAGCGCTGCTATGATGATTTTTTACCCTCCATAAAGGACCCTGCCATGACCCGCCTTGAGGACAAGCTGCTTAAGGGACTGACCCTCCTGGCTTTCGCTTTCATTTCGGCCTGTGCCAGCTTCTCGCCGTATACCACCGCCGCTAATCAGGGCGATCTCAATTTTATCGACAGCTATCTTGCCGAGGGTGGCGAGGTGGATCAGCGCGACGGTTTCGGCAATACCGCGCTGTATCAGGCGGCCAAGACCGGGCAGCTTGCCGTGCTTGAGCGCTTATTGGAGGCGGGTGCCGATCCGGGGCTGAAGGTCGGTGAGCAGGGGGATACGGCATTATTGGCCGCGGCGGCTTCCACGGTGGATGGCGACAAGATGGTTGCCGCCCTGCTGCATGCGGGTGCGAATGCCGAACAGAGCGACATTTCCGGGGTCACGCCGCTGTGGTCAGCGGTGGAGGCGAACAACCTCGATGCTGCTCGCCTGTTGATCGATGCTGGTGCGAACCCCAATGAGATGGTGCACGGCTATACCCCGCTGATGCTGGCGGCGCATAACAAGTACAGCGATATGGTGAAATTGCTGCTGGTGCGCGGAGCGGATGTAGATGTGCTGAGCGATGGCGTAGAGGTGGGCTACAACGCGCTGTACTTTGCCGTTGAGCTGCGTCACTGGGAGCAGAAGAGTGGCTGGCAGAGTGCCACGCCGCTGGGTCGTGTCAGCAAATACTACGATGGCAGCAATGGCGCAAATGCCATTTTCCTGCTCGACCAGCAGCAGAAGGTGGTGGATATACTGCTGGCGGCGGGCTCTGACCCCGACGCGACTCGGGGCGAGTGGACGGCACTGACCCGTGCGGCGCGGCAGGGCGCTGATGCCTCGGTGGTTGAGGCGCTGCTGTTGGCCGGGGCCAATCCGAATTTGAAGTCGCGGGAAGATTATTCGCCGCTGTATCTGGCAGCGGGCTGGAATCGCGCGGCGCAGGTCGATGTCTTGCTGGCCTTGGGCGCGGATGTGGATCTGGGCAATGACAACGACAATGAGACCGCGATTTACAATGCGGCGAACAACGGCCACCTGGAGCCGGTAAAAAGCCTGCTGGCGGCAGGTGCCGATGTGAATATCGCTGATGGCAAGGGCTTCACCGCGTTGTACCTAGCCAGCTATGACGGCTATACCGAGGTGGTGCAGTACCTGATTGCGGCGGGCGCCAACATGGATACCCGCAGTGGCAAAGGGGGCTGGAGCCCGCTGCATACGGCGGCGGATAAGGGCAAAGAGGGCGTGGTTCGAGAGCTGATAGCCGCCGGCGCTGATGTCAATTTCCGCAGCAGCGGGGATTACACCGCCATGTATTACGCCGCAAAATCTGGCAAGAAGGCCGCTGAAGATATCGTTAAAATGCTGGCGGTGGCCGGTGGCGATGTGAACGCGCGCTGCAACGGCTACTATCCCCTGCACATGGCGGCCGATAACGGTTACTACGACGTTGTTAAAACACTGCTGCAATACGGTGCCAATCCCAATCTGCGTGACAAGGACGACGATTCGGCGCTGGATATCGCCATGCGTCACGGCTACCAAAAAACCACCAACTACATACAGCAGTACGGCGGGCAGACCAATTCCTACAGCAAGTCCTCCGGCGGCGGCGACATGTTCGGCAAGATTTTCGCTACCGTTGCCATTGGGGCTATCGCGGGCAGTGCCGATATTCCAATAGAAAACTCTCTCGATATTATGGGCGCCGCCGTGGGAGACATCTGGGTGGACGATGGTCAGGGCAGCCGCCTGGCGACCATGCAACAGCAAATGGCGCAGGGCACCTACCAGATCAAAGATCCGGCGCTGCGCAGCCTGGCGGAAACCCGCCTGCAACTGGAAAAACAGAACCGCGACATTCAGCAGCAGGTCGCGGCCTATAACGCCGAGCAGAAGCGCCGCCAGGAAGAGCACCGACTGGCGATGGCTCAACGGCAGGCGGAATATGCCGAGCAGAAAGCGGCCTACGAACAGCGCCAGCGCGAAGCCGCTATTGCCCGGCAGGAAGCGGCTCGCGCTGCGGAGCAGGCCCGACGCGACGCGGAAATTGAGCGCCAGAAACAGCGTGCCGAGGAGCAGGCGCGCCGTCAGCAGGAAGCCGATGACGCCCGCGAGCGGGAGCTGGCAAGACGTGCCGCCGAAGCCGCAAAACCCAAGCCCCTCAGTGGCAGTATTCGCAGCGGCCGAATGAATGAGGGTGAAGGCGCGGATTGCGACTGTGAAGGCACGCTGACCATGCAGAGCTTCAGTGTGGGTAGCTGCCAGGTGTCCTCGCTGGTTGTGGCCTATGAGGTCAGCCATTTCTTTGGTGAGCCCACCGTTAACGGGAAGTATAAATGGCAGACCAGTGGCGCCGATGATGATTGTCTGCCCAGCGACTTTAATCTCTGGCTGAAAATCCAGAACGGCGATGCCTACGGCTACATCGAAATCGATCCGGCCATTCCGCGTGCGGGTGCGGTGTCCTATTCGGGGACATCGGGCAGCCCCAACTGGGACAGCTTTATCTGCGGTTATCAAGGGGGTAAAGCGACAGCCTGTTTCGATGCAGCCAGCGCGAAAACGCTCTATAAACACGGGCGCATCGTCGGCGTGGAGGCATCACACCAGTGAGTGGCGATCCGATACCGTACGCACCGAGGCGCTGCCAGTTTCTGGATATCTGGGAGCTTGGCGACTGGCAGCTAAAGGTCTATGGCATTGTCTATGACGACGCGCCACTGTCCCCCGAGCTGGTCGCGGCGGCCCGGCAGTTGGCTGAGGAGCGGCTGGCCCTGTCCGCCGAGCAGACGGGCCACTACAAGGTGGGGTTTGTGGGTATTCATCAGGGAAAAACATCCCACTTTGTTTTCGTGGATTGGTGGGCGGACAGCAACGAATTGCATCACCATGTGTATGTTGCGCCTCTCGATGCGCCGACGGCGTTCAGCTACACCAGCCCATCAGGCTTGATTGCCTGTGTGTGGGATTTGGAATTGATGGCGTTTGAGCGAAAGGCCTGGGTGCACACCGCGATGTCGCCGCAGGGCGATATCGCGGCGTATCTCAATCGTCACTTTAACGGTGATCTGTAGGGCAGGGCTCAGTGGTCATCCGCTGAGGCCGAAAACTCTTCATCCATACGCATAAACATATAGACGCCCATCCGGTTTTCCTCGTCGGAGAAATTGTCGGTAATGCGCCTAATCACCTCACAGGCGCTGGCGATCATGGTTTTGCAGTGCTGTTTACCCGCAGGGGTCATGGTGACCAGTTTTTCGCGACCGGAGTTCGGGTCTTCGGTCAGCTCGATATAGTGCAGGGGCTCTTTCGCGAGTGCGCGCAGCGCCTTGGAGACACTGCTGCTGGTGATGTCGTACCAGTTGGTCATCAGCCGCACAATGTCCTTGCGGCTGATCGACGTTTCACCACTGCGCTGCATCTCTGAGCGCAGTATCCACATGATGACGGTCTGGTGGCGATCCAGTTGCCCGCAGCTCATCAATCCGGCTTCTATCTTCATGCCAATAGAGAAGTGGATGGGATAGAAATAATCCAAAAACATCTCTGGAGCATTGGCGCTGGTGGCCGGTACATCCTCGAATTTTTGCCATTCCTTGTCCAATTTTATCTCCAACGCACTGATTTTAAGCGCATTTTTAACCTGGAAACTGTTTTTGTCAAGAATAATGTCTTTGTGATGACTGTTGTATTTTATTAATAGTGTCGAGTTGACACTGTTTCTAAAAGAAAATAATATCGCCTCAACAATAACAAACAGAGACGGTATTTCTGGTGGATGCTTCATCGCTTCATGCTGCGTATACAGGCCTGAAAAAGGGCGTGGCCAAAACGCCATACCCGACGGCGGCCCTGCGTCGTGACCGGCTGCGGCGGCTCAAACAATTGCTGGTGGAGAACGAGCAGGCGTTCTGTGATGCCCTGTCGGCAGACTTCGGTTATCGCTCGGCGGATCAGTCCCGCTTCGCGGATATCACCACCACGATCAAATCGGCGAATCACGCGCTGGATAATCTCGGCTTCTGGATGCAGCCCCAGCGCCGCGTGGCGGACCTCAGCCTGCGCCTCGGCGGCGCTCGATGCCGCGTGCACTATCAGCCCAAGGGTGTGATCGGCATTGTCAGTCCCTGGAATTTTCCGGTGAATCTGGCGCTGTCGCCCTTGGTAAGTGCGCTGGCGGCAGGCAATACGGCCTATATCAAACCCTCAGAGCTGGCGCCGCGCTGTGCAGAGGTATTGGCTGAAGGCGTTCGCCAGCACTTCTCGCCCGACGAGGTGAACGTGGCCTGCGGCGATGCCGACGTGGCCCGCGCGTTTGTGAACCTGCCTTTCGATCACCTGATTTATACCGGTGGCGAACGCATCGCCAAATCGATCATGCGCGATGCCGCCGACAAACTGACGCCGCTGACGCTGGAGTTGGGTGGCAAGTCGCCGGTTGTCGTGGGTCGAGGCAGCAATTTGCCGCGACTCGCCCAGCGCCTGATGTTCGGCAAGTTCTTCAACGCTGGTCAGGTGTGTATTGCCCCGGACTATTTGATGATTCAGCCGGAGCAACTGCCCGTCTTGCTGGATGCCCTGCGACAGGCGCTGGCAGAGATGGATCGCGCAGCCGGTGCCGACGCCGTGCAGGTAATCAGCGATGCGCACCGGGCGCGCCTCAAGCAGCTTTGCGACGACGCCGAGCAATACGGTGCGACGCTGCACCGCCTGAAACTGGACGGCTCGCCTTACGAGCTCACCGTGGTGGTCGATCCGGGTGAAGATGCCCTGATCCAGCGCGAAGAAATCTTCGGGCCGGTGTTGCTGGTCAACACCCACGCCGACTTCGCCGAGATGCTCGATGAGCTGCAACACCGCGACTCACCGCTGGTGTCTTACTACTTTGGCAGTGCCGACCAGGAATTTGCCCAGCTACGCCAGCACAGCCGCTCCGGCGCGCTGGTGAAAAACGATGTGGTGTTTCAGTACGCCAACGACGACCTGCCCTTTGGCGGTATTGGCAGCTCCGGCATGGGGCGCTACCGGGGCATTGATGGTTTCCGCGAATTTTCCCACGCCCGTGCCGAGTTCCACGCACCGCGTATCGACCTGGCTGCAATGGTGACGCCACCGTTTTCAAGCCTGTTCTCAACTGTTAACAAAATGATGAGGTGGCTATGAGCGCTATCACCGCAGCGCCGCAGAACGCGGCGAGTATTCTCGACACTATGCTGTCGCCGGAATGTATCCAGAATCCCTATCCGGTGTACAAACAACTTCGTGAGCTGGGACTGGTTTACGGGCTGCGCGACTTCCCGCCCGGCACGGTACCCGGTGTCGACACGCCGTTTCCCGCCTGGGTCGTGACGCGTTACGAAGACGTTGATTTCGTGCTGAAGAACGCCGATCTGTTTTCCTCGGAAGACCCGATGCAGGCCAATTCCAGCGCCCCGAGTCTGATGCTGGTCAACCACGACCGGCCGCGCCACACCGCGTTGCGCAATCTTGCCAAAGCAGCTTTTACCCCCAAGCGAATTCACGACGATATCGTCGATCGCCTGCGCGCCGACGTGCAGAAAATTGTGCAGGACTGTCAGGGCGAAACCGTCGATTTTATGGAGTGTGTCGCCGGAGTCATTCCCGCGCTGGTGATGACCTACCTGTTCGGTCTGCCGCGTGAGGATTATAAAAAGCTGGTCAACTGGGCCAATGCCTTCATGGTGTCGTCGGACTTTACCCCCGAGCAGCGACTGGCCTGCAACGAAGCGCTGTTCCACTACTTTGTGGACAAGGTCGAGCTGCGCCACCAGGCCATTAACAACGGCGAGTCAGTGCCCGATGATCTGATGTCGGCGTTCATTCGCGCCGAGTGTGATGGCGACGTACTGACCAAGGACGAAGTCGTCCTGTTCTGTATCACCCTGGTGGTGGCGGGTGCAGAAACCACCACCTATTTCCTCGGCAACCTGATGGGCGTGCTACTGGAAGATGCCGAGTGGTTTGACCGCCTGAAAGAAGACCGCACGCTGATTCGCCCGTTTATGGAAGAGTGTCTGCGTCGCGACGGGCCGCCACAGCGCCTGTTCCGCGTGGTGAAGCAGGACTGCGAAATCAACGGCCAGCCGATCAAGGCCGGCGACTGGATTGCTTTCTTCATGGCGGCAGCCAATCACGACGAAAGCATGTTCCCCGAGCCGGAAAAATTCATTATCAACCGCTCGAATATCTCCCGCCACCTTACCTTTGGCCGCGGAATCCATCACTGTCTGGGCGCACCGCTGGCGCGAGTGGAAGCCGAGATCATGCTCAACACCCTGTTGGATAGCTGCGCGGGTCTGGATGGCTCGCTCAGCGAGTCGCGCCGTCAATCCGGTGGCCTGCTGGCCTACGGCTTTGCCTCGCTGCCGGTACGCTTGCTGGCGGAGGGCCAGGCATGAGTGACTGGCAGAATTTTTCCCTGCAGAAAGACGGCGGCCTTTACCGCCTGACGCTGCACACGCAGTGCAAGGGAAATGCCTACAACCGCTTGTTCTGGCAGGAGCTGGACAGTCTGCTGGCGGATTTGAAGCACGACAGCGCCTGTCGGGTACTGCTGATTGATGCTGAAGGTCGACACTTTGGCGCCGGCATGAACGTGGATTATCTGGCCGAGCTGAATGTCAGCAAGGGCGATGATCCGGCCCGTTACAACCACTGGATTCGCGAAAAAGTGCTGTATCTGCAGGCGGTGATCAGCCGCCTGGAAGCACTGCCCATGCCGGTAATTGCCGCGGCGCGCGGCGCCTGCATTGGCGGATCGCTGGCCATCTTTGCGGCCTGCGATCTGCGATTGGCTGACAGCAGTGCCTTCTTTTCTATTCACGAAACTCAGATCGGCATCATGTGCGATCTCGGCACCATCCAGCGCTTGGCCTGCCTCTGTGGCGAGTCGGTGGCCACGCGAATGTCGCTGACCGGCGCGCGTATCGACACTGAAGAAGCCCTGCGCGTGCAGTTGCTGAGTGCGCCGGTCGCCGCGCCGGAAGCCCTCGACGCTGAGGCCCGGCAGTTGGCTGAGAACCTGATGGCACTGTCGCCGCTGGCCCTGAGTGGGGTGAAGCGCACGCTGATTGAGGGGCGCGATATGAGCTTTTCGGCGTCGCTGTCGATGTCGGCTAGCTGGAACGGCGGCATGTATACCAGCCCGGAAATCCGCGAAGCCATCGCCGCCCAGCGTGAGCGCAAGGCGATGGACTACCGCCCGCTGTATGGGGAGGTCGCGCAATGAGAGTGCTTGTTACCGATCGCCAGCAGCAGTCTGCCGAATATCTGGTGGAGGACTTCCAGGAGTTGTTCGACGAGTTGTCGTCGCAGATGAAGATCGACGCCCTGTGTGGCGGCTGCTGTTCCTGCGCGACCTGCCACGTGTATCTCGACGAGCCCGAGGTCGCTGTTCCGGCAGAAGACCAGGAAAAGGAGGTGTTGGAGGGACTGATTCACCACCGCGATAACAGTCGGCTGCTCTGCCAGTTGGAAGCCAGCCAGGACATCACCGAACTGAAAATTCAGATCGCCCCCGCAGAATAAGGAGAAAATAATGCGTAATCTTGAAGTGACTCAGGAAATCTTCAGGTGCTTCGGCGCCCACGATGTCGACGGCATTGTGGCGCTGCTGCACCCGGAGTGTGTGATCGATTTCTACGGCCCCGAGGTCATCCCCTATGCAGGGCACTACGAGGGGCTGACGGAGTGTCGGGGCTTTTTCGACACTGTGTTGTCCTCGGTCGATATTCATGTTTTCGACGCCGATCAGTTCATCTGCGAGGGCGAGCATGTCGTGGTGGTGGGCAAACTTCGCCTCACCACCAAGCGCGATGGCAGGGAAATTAAGTCGCCGTTTGTTCACGTGATCCACTGTCAGGATGGCAAGTGGAAACACTTCCGCGACTTTATGAATACCGCGGTGGCTCAGGAGGCCTTCCGTGAACGTTGAGAACCGCCACCGCCTGGTCTACCACGCCGATCTCGGTCTGTTCCTGTTGCTGGCGACCCCCTGGGTCAACCAGCAGTTGCTGACGCTGATTTTTTCCTTTGGTCAGCAGGAGCTGTATCAGGGCGCTGCCGCCCAAGCCATTACCGTGTTTGTAGGCCTGATGGGCGTGCTCGGCTTTGGCCTGAGTTATCTGCGTCTCGGCGTTGATGACAGCCGCATGGTGGTCGCACGCAGCGCGCTCGTCAAAGCACTCGCCGCGCTGTGGCTGCTCTACGCCTATCTCTGCGGACTCTCTCCCCTATTTCTTTTGCTGGCTGCGATGGATGCGGCGGCGTTGCTTTTGTTGCTGTCGAGCCTGCGCCGACGGTAGTCCACAGGATGTGCTCTCACAACAGACAAATAACAAATAACGATTAAAACAGGGTACACAGACAATGAAGACAAAGACCCGCTTACTGGCGACCTCGGTGTTGCTGGGCTCTGGCGTGATAGCGCCTGTTGCAACAGCTCAAGAGGGCAGTGCTTCCCGCGGCAGCCGCCTGCTGGAAGAGGTGATGGTCACCGCCCAGAAACGCGAAGAAGATTCGCAGGATATTCCCATAATGATTAGCGCCTTTGGCGCCGATAAACTCGACGCCTTTGGCATTGAAGCCACCGCCGATCTGCAAAAGATCACCCCGGGGCTGACCTTTACCTATGCCTACGGCTACACCGTTATCTATCTGCGTGGCGTCGGTACGGATGCGTTTCTGCCGAACGCTGACCCCAGCATTGCCACGTATATCGACGGTATTAACATCGGTCCTAGTCAGGGTAAACAAGATACCCTGGGTGCAGTGCAGCGGGTAGAGGTATTGAAGGGACCGCAGGGCACACTGTTTGGCCGCAACGCCACTGGCGGCGCGATCAATATTGTGACTGAAGATCCGCCGGAAGAATTTGTTGGCACCCTGAAGACCGAGTTTGGTAACTACAATGCCGAGTCTTACCAGTTGTATTTAGGGGCGCCGATTACCGACAGTATCGGTGCGACGGTCTCCTTGTTCAAAAGCCATCAGGACCTTTACGGGCGCAATGAAATCTTTGGCGAGCCGGGTCCGATGCGCGATGAATTTGCCGAGGGGGCACGGGTAAAAATTCGCTGGGATATTTCCGATACCTTTAATGCCACCTTGATTGGTTCCTACGGCAACCAGTTCACCAGTAACTCGCTGTCCCAGGAAAATACCCGACCCTCACCGTTGCTGCTAGCCGGGACCGAGCCCGACGAGCTGGATCGTGTCTGGCACAATAACAAGCTGGGCGGTAACTCGACCATGAACGAGCTGTACGGCGGGATTTTCGAATGGCTGCCGGGCCCGGTCGATATCAAATTTATCTACTCGGAAAATTACGCCGATGTAGATGAGGCCCACTACGATCTCGATTCGACCGAGCTGTCGGAGGCGTACTTCTACAGTGCGGATCAGTTCAACAATCAGAAAACCTATGAACTGCAGATACTCTCCAACGAGGATACCTGGCTATCGGAGCATATTGAGTGGGTGGCGGGTCTGTATCGTCTGGAAGGTGAGGGCGGTTTTGGCAGCCTCTATCTGACGCTGAATGCGGCGGGCCTGGCGACCAATCTGCTGGGTCTGCCGCTGCCCGATATACTCGGTCCGATTCTAGGCCCGATCATTAATATGACGCCCGATGTGGTATTGGGCAACGGCGGGATTCTGGAGACCGAGTCTAACTCCGCGTATATGCAGGCCACCTGGTTTACAACAAGCTGGCTGAATATTACCGCCGGGCTGCGTTATCAGGAAGAAACCCGCGGTATCACCAACAGCTATCTGGATGTGGTGAATCCGCTGGTGGGTAATCCGCCGAATGAATACTACAAGTCGGGTGACCAGTCGCAGAATATTCGCTTGGCGGATTTCTCAGCGCCGGATCTGGAAGATAAAACCCTTTCTCCGCGTATTGCGATTCAGCTGTTCCCGACCGAGAACCTGCAACTGTTTGCGTCGGCGCAGCGCGGCTATAAAAGCCCCACCTATAACATCGTGAACTTTTTCACCGACCCCAACCCGGTTGAACGCGAAGAGGTGACCGCATTTGAATTGGGCTTCAAATCCGATCTCTTTGACGGTGCATTGCGTTTGAATGGCGCCGTGTTTAAAACCAAAACCGAAGGCTTACTGACCGCACTGGTGGCCATTCCTTCAGGCGGTATCGTTAGCTTCCGAAACGCCGGTACCTCTGAAATTGAAGGTGCGGAAGTGGACTTCCAGTGGCAGCCGATGCCCAACTGGAACGAGGGCCTGGTGATTACCGGTGGCGCGACGTATCTCGACGCCTACTACACCGACTATAAAGACGGTGCGGGTTTCGATGACGATACCGGCCTGTATTTCGGCTCCGACAGTCTACTGGGTGACACCTCGCGGGACTTCTCCGGCAACCGCATTGTGCGCACGCCGCGCTTTACCTCCAGCGTGTCGCTGAACCAGTTTATCCACGCGGGTGACTGGGGGGCATTCGAGTTCGGTTTGGATTACTACTACAACAGTGGCTACAACACCACGCCGCAGAATTCGCCATTCTACGAGCAGGACCAGTACGAGTTGTGGGATGCGCGCCTGTCGTACTTCTACGATCCGCTCGGCATTCAAATTACCGGCTTTGTTCGCAATGCCAAAGACAAGGAATATACCCAAGCCATGATCCAGCAGGATTTCGGCCGCACCGTGACGCTGGCGCCGCCTAAAACCTATGGGGTGAAACTGAAGTGGGACTTCGACACGCTGTTTTAAGCTGAATTATGTAACGAGTTGAACTAGCGCTTTGCCGGGATCCCTGCGCTGACATATCCCGGTTTTTTTCCCCATCATTAATTAATAACAAGAGGAATTGCTATGAACCCCTATCGTTGGACTCTTTGCCGTCTCGCATTGGCCGCGTCACTCGCTGCCAGCTCACTGGCTGCTCAGGCGCAGCAGGGTCTGCTGGCTATTTTGCCGATTGGTGGCGAGGCGCCCACGTTGGCCATACTCGACCCGATTGTACAGCCCCTGACGGATGCCGGTGTGCTTCCCCAGGGTGTACAGAATCTCGATTTGCTGATTGGTATAGGGATGGAAGTGCTGACCAATGAGAACGGCCTGATGGATACACTGGGTGGACTCGGTGGTCCGGTGACTGCGCAGTTTGTGCCGGTCTTGGATGTGCTGATGACATCGCCGCTGAGCACTCCCGGTTATCTGTTCTTCGAGGGTGGCACCATTATCGGTCCCAACCTGTCGGTCGTGCCGGTCGAGATTCCGATCGTTAACGCGCCACTGAATTAACCCAACCTCTAGGGTCTTGACGCCAGCACCTCGGTGCTGGCTTTTTTGCGTTTGGTTCAGCGCTACGCCACGCGCTGCAGGCGCCGCGGTGGATTGCGCGGGTAGTTCGGCCCGGTCGGTTCCGACTGGGCCAGCAGATAGGCCTGCACCGCTTCGCGCACGGCTTTATCGCCACCGGCCACTGCCTGGTTGCCAAACAGGCGATTAAACTCCAGCACGTAGGGATGTTCGCCCACCATCGCAATATCAAAACCGGCGTGATTGATATCCAGGCTGCGTGCCAGATGCAGTGCCAGCTGAATGGCCGCGTCGGGTATCTGGCTGTGGTCACTCTGACCGCCCTTGGCGATGTTGTTATAAAAGCCCTGTTCGGCCTGCAGACGCCAGTAGGCGGAAATGACCTCATCACCGACGATCACCACGCGAATATCCCGGTCGATGGGCAGGTATTCCTGCACATAAATCACCTCGCTGCGCTGCAGGTAGGCGTTCCAGTCATCGCGATTATCGATCAACCACACGCCGGCACCCTGCGAGGCTTTGGGCAGCTTTGCCACAAAGGGCAGCAGCATGTCCTGCCAGGCCTGTTCGGCATGTTCCGGGGTATTCGACAGAATCAGGGTATGGGGCGTGTTGGCGGGCGCGACCAGTTCAAAGGCGCGGCTCATCTCGATTTTATTGTGGCCCAGCCGATAGCTCGCCTCGCTGGGAAACACGCGGGCTTTCAGCCCGTACACCAGCGCGTTGAGTTGCCAGTACTCCGGGTAAAGAACCCAGTCGGCGGCACTGATCTCATCCCGGCAGCGGAACACATCGCCGGGTTTTAAGCACAGCGTGTCGGCAAAACCGAGCGTTCGGAAAACATCAAAAGAAATCCATGCCATGATAGTACACGCGAAATTGAACGGCGGATTTTTAAGCCCAAACCGTCGCGCCGTCAATAGCGGCAAACGGGGAATTTTCCGACGTACCACACGCCGCTATTCAGCGGCTCTATTGATCTCAGCGCTGGCACGCGGCTAATTTCAGCCGCTACACTTCTGACTCGTGTTTGATTTTGGAGAGTCGCCTGTGACTGAACCCCGGCACATCCCTGTGAAATGGCCCGCCTTGCTGGCGGGACCGGCCCTGCTTCTGGTTGCGCTACTGTTGCCGCCACCGGCGGGCATGGCCCCGGCCGCCTGGCTGTGCGCCGGTATGGGCCTGTGGATGGCGGTGTGGTGGGCGACGGAGGCGATTCCCATTCCCGCGACCGCGCTGCTGCCACTGGTATTGGGGCCGCTGTTGGGCCTGACGACGATGACGGGCGCGGCTCAGCCCTACGCCCATCCCATTGTGTTTCTGTTTATGGGTGGCTTTATGCTGGGGCTGACGATGGAGCGCTGGCAGCTTCACCGCCGTCTGGCATTGGTCATTCTCTGTAAAGTTGGCGGTGAACCGCGCCGCCAGATAGCGGGATTTATGCTGGCTACGGCATTTTTGAGCATGTGGGTCAGCAATACGGCGACCTCGGTGTTGATGTTACCCATCGCGATGTCGGTAGTGGGTCTGCTGCCGCTTGAGCTGGGTGATCAGCGCCGCCGCTACGCGGTAGCCCTGTTGCTGGCCATTGCCTACAGCGCCAGCATCGGCGGCATTGCCACGCTGATCGGCACACCGCCCAATGCGCTGCTGGCGGCTTATCTGCACAGCAGCCACGGCATTGAGCTGGGCTTTGCCCAGTGGATGATGTTGGGCCTGCCGGTATCACTGGCCATGTTGCTGTGCTGCTGGTGGCTGTTGTCCCGAGGGGGCTTTGGCGATATCGAGCGTTACTGCGGCGCCGATATCAGCCGGCGCGCGCTGGCCGATATGGGCGCAATGAGCCGTCCCGAACGCCGTATTGCCGCGGTGTTTGCCATCACTGCTGCGGCGTGGATTTTCCGTCCGCTGATTACCCAGTGGCTGCCGGGCCTGACCGATACCGGCATTGCCATTCTGGCGGGGGTGATGTTGTTTATCCTTCCCGCTGGCAAGGATCACCACCACTTGCTTGACTGGCCCACGGCCCAGCGCCTGCCCTGGGGCGTGTTAATGCTGTTTGGCGGCGGCCTGTCGCTGGCGGCGATGATCGGCAGTTCCGGGCTGGCGGAGTGGATTGCTCAGCAGTTTGCGTTGCTTGAGGCATTGCCGACATTGGCGCTGGTGGTGCTGATTGTGGTGGTGATGATTTTCCTCACCGAACTGACCAGCAACACCGCCACCACGGCTGCCTTTCTGCCCTTGCTTGGCGCCCTGGCGGTGTCGCAGGGCCTGTCACCGATCCTGTTCTGCGCCGCGGCGGCGGTTGCGGCGTCCTGCGCGTTCATGATGCCGGTGGCCACGCCGCCCAATGCCGTAGTGTTTGGCAGCGGCGAGCTGGAAATTCGCGATATGATGCGCCAGGGCTTTCGCCTTAATCTGCTGGGCATTGTGTTGGTGTCGCTGCTGGCCTACGGGGTTATCAGCGCATTCTGGCTGGCCTGAGACAACAATAACGACAAGGAGCACTCAATGAATGTCCCGCTAATCTGCATCGCGATACTTGCTGCCCTGTGTTTTGTACTGGGCGTCAATGTGAGCGTGGCACGCACCCGCGCCCGCGCGGGCAGTGGTTGTCCGAGCGATCCCAAAGACCCGCTGCACAAAGCGGTGCGCGCCCACGCCAATACCATCGAATACGCACCGGCGCTGATGCTGCTGATGTATATTGCCAGCCAGGGCCAGATCGCTGCCTGGGTGATGTGGACGATGGTGATTGCCACCGCCTGCCGCGTGCTGATTGTGATTGGCATTATTGGCACCCGCAGCCTCGCTCTGCCCAATCCCATGCGCTTTATCGGCGCCGTCGGCACCTATATCACCGGGCTGATATTGGCGGCGGTGGTACTGAATATGGCCTTTGTGTAGGCCGCTATCAGATGGCGGGTCCTCACGCGCTAAGCGGGCGCTGTTACTGCGGCGATATTGCTGTAAGCGTGCAGCTTAGCGGCGCTGCTGAACGCTATTCTCCCCGCGCCTGCGACTGTGATTTCTGCCGCTTGCACGGCGCCTCGTACCTCTCTGACCCGAAAGGGCAGCTGCGCTTTACAGTGCAGTCGGGGGCGGTGCTGAACCGCTACCGGCAGGGTGCCGAAGAGGCCGACATGCTGCTCTGCGGCCGATGCGGTGTGCTGATGGGGGCCTGCTATGAGCGTGATGGTAGCTGCTATGGCACTGTGAATGCGGCGGTATTGCCACCGGTATTTGCCGCGCCACAGCCGGTATCGCCCAAGCAGCTGTCGGCGGATGAGAAGACCCGTCGCTGGATGCTGCTGTGGTTTCCCGATGTGGGGATAGGCTAGCGTTGCCTTCCGCCTCCCCTGTTTGGCGAAATTTTGTGGCTATACTCGTTACTTAAAACTTAGCTAATAACAGGGATGGTTATGTATTTCATGTATGTAGATGAAAGCGGTGATTGTGGTTTAAAGAACAGTCCTACCCGATACTTTACCCTGTCTGGTCTTGTCGTTCATGAGTTGAGGTGGAGTGAATTTCTGGAGAGGATAATTGAATTTAGAAAAAGGATGAGGAATAGCTTTGGTTTGCTTATGCGAGAAGAGATTCATTCTGCGCATATGATCAATAATCCAGGAGATCTGGTTCGTATAAAGAGAAATGATCGCCTAACGATTATCAAGTATTTTTTGAATGAAATCGCCGGAATGCCAGATGTGAGTGTCATCAATGTCGTTGTTGATAAAGAAGGCAAGGCGGAAGACTATGATGTTATGGTCAGGGCTTGGGAAGCTTTGATTCAGAGGTTTTCAAACACGATGTCTTATAGAAATTTCTCCGGTCCGGCAAATGCTGATGATAGAGGAATGATTATTCCCGATAATACCGATGTCAAAAAAGTACAGGGACTTCTCAGAAAAATGAGAAAATTTAACCCAGTACCTAATCAAGGCATCTATGGCCGAGGCTACCGAAATTTAACGATTGGAAACTTAGTGGAAGATCCTTTTTTTAAAGACTCTAGAGATTTATACTTAGTACAAGCTGCCGATGTAATTGCATTTTCACTATATCAAAAGCTTTCACCGTCTTCTTACATTAAGAAGAAGTCAGCACATAGGTTTTTCGACAGGCTTGATCCAGTGCTTTGTAAGGCGGCATCAAGCATGGATCCAGAGGGGATAGTAAGGCTATAAAAAATAAAGGGGCCAAAAGGCCCCGGATGAATCCTACTAGCCGATTGAGTCGACGTTCAGATTCACTTGGAATGCTACCGTTCAGACAGTAAAAGTCAAGTTGGTAGTTGCCTTATCTTTGTAGTCGCTGGATACCTTGTTGTCGGAAAATATAAAAACAAATATTTACAAAAAATATACGCTACGTATAGTCAGGCGCCCTGCTGAAATACCGGCCAAACCTCGCTGATATGCTCGCCGTCGAACACGGCAATGTCGCCGAATTGCAGGAAGACAAACTCGCTTTGTGAGGGGCGCAGAAATACGAAGTCATCCCGCTTCAGTTGAACGCTTTCCGAACCGTTGAGCATTTCCTGGTTGGTGGAGCGGCCGAACAAGCTGTTGGTCTGTAAGCCTGCGGGGGATTCCGGTCGGGATTTCCAGTAGCCGCCGTAGGTGAAGAACGTCCGGGCGGTGTTGGGATCCCAGGCAGAGAGCAGACCGGCGGCGCTTTCCAGGCCGGGAATTTGGGTCTTATCCAGTGCCTTGATCACCGGGGTGGCGATAAATGCAGCGGGGACATGGTCGTTGAGGCTGGGCACGTCGAAGTCGGTGGGCATGACCAGCGCCGAGCCGGTGGCGAGTTCGTTACAGGGTGCCGGGCTGCCGAACATCTGTGGCTGGTACATCTGATAGGTTGAGCTGCCACCCGCATTCAGGGTGAGGGTGGCGGGGTCGAAAGCGTCTTTCAGCACGTCCTGCGCAGCGGCGACACAGTCGCGGTAAAAGCCCATAGCCGCCTCCAGCGCCTTCGGTGGGCCGCCGACAATGCCCGGCATTTTCGACACATGGGCCTCGTAGCCCATAAACCCGGAGAAGCTGAGCAGTGGATCAGCCTGCAGTACCTCAATGGCCTTGGCGACGTCCCGAGCGTCGGTGAAGCCGCCGCGGTGCAGGCCGACATCCAGCTCCAGATTGATGCGCATGGGCTGCTGCAAGGCCTGAGCGAGCTGGCGATATTCCTGCAGGCGCTCCGGGCCTTCGATCAGCCACTGCAGTTGCCGGTCGGGCTGAAATGCCGAGTCCGCGGGGTGAAACTCATAAAAGCGCTGAGCCATTTTCACCGGCATGGGTTTGCCCAGCAGCAGCTCGGCGTCGGGCATGTCCCGGGCCAGCAGGTTGAGAAACGGCTGGTGGAATACCATCACCCGATCAGTGCCGGTCTGAGCGCGAACGGTATTGATCAGCGGCAGGCTGGGCAGGGATTTGCCGACGATGCGGTAGTCAAAATTGCCGTTGATATGCTGCGTGAGCTTGCCGATATTGCTGTCGAGCCGGGCCTTGTCGATGACCAGTGTCGGCCGGTAGAGACCGGCCTCGGCCAACGCCGCCTGCAAGGCGAGAAAGTAGGGAGTATGCGCGCCACCGTGATCGCCCGGACGCAGCAGGGCTCCTCCCGCGATCAGTGCGCCCAGGCCGCCACCGGCCCAGAGTAGGCGGCGACGGCTGGGATTGCTCGGTGCATCAGACATCGGTAAATACCTTTCGCAGGTGGTCGTTGAGCATCACACCCTTGGGATCGAGGCTCTGGCGAATATCGTTAAAGTCTTTCCAGCGCGGGTAGCGCGCGGCGAGTGTGGCGGCATCCAGCGTGTGCAGTTTGCCCCAGTGGGGGCGGCCTTCCATTGGCTGGTAAATCGGCTCGATGGATTTGAAGTAAGGCAGGAAGTCTTCTTCGTAGTAGCGGTGGGTCGCCAGCGACGCAGAGGGTCGTTTGTAGAAGGGGCTTAACCAGGCATCATCTTCCTGCACGACGCGGACTTCGACCGGGAAAAACACATCGGGGTGTTGGGTCTCGGCAATTTCACGCACCTTGCGCAGGGCGGGCACGATGGCCTCGCGGGGCAGGTGATACTCCATTTCGTTGAAACGCACCGCGCGATCAGAGGGGTAGATGTTCCACCACCAGTCGACGCTTTCGGTGGGCTCGGTCATGGCCGCCACACTGCTGACCAGCTTGCGGCGCAGGCCGGGCCACCAGGCGGTGTAGTCGCGGAGTTTCTGCAGGTCGCGCACCGAATCATTGTCGGTGTCTTCGCCGCGGGGGCTCACTGGCTCGTCGCTGAGGTCGGTGGTAATGACCAGCGCGTAGTCGCAGTGCGGGATGTAGTACATCTCGAAGTTGCGGTGATTATTCGCCAGCTCGTGGAAGTTATCGAACACTTCTTCGATGGGCCGCATCTCGGTGCGCAGCTTGAGCTTGTAGGGCTCGACATTCTTCAGGGTGTATTCGGTGATAACGCCAAGGCTGCCCAGCGAGACGCGGGCGGCATCGAAAATATCCGCATTCTGTTCGCGGCTGCAGTCCAGAATGTCGCCGCGCGGGGTGACCAGTCGCAGCGATTCCACGTAGCTGTGCATGGCCCCAAAGTTGGCGCCGGTGCCGTGAGTGCCGGTGTTGAAGGCACCGGCCACCGTCTGCTGGTTGATATCGGGCATATTGGGCAGGGCCTGCCCCAGTTCATTAAGCTGTCCGGCCAGTTGCCCGAGTTTCACGCCGGCACCGACGCGGGCACGGTTGCGGTCCAGTGCCTCCACCGAAGAGAAGTGGCGTGTTGAGAGAATGCTGCCGTCGGTGGGCACCAGCGCCGTAAAGGAGTGACCGGCGCCTACCGGGCGCACGGTCAACTCGCTGGTTTTCAGCAGCTCTGCCAGCTCGTCCTCGGTTTTCGGACTGAGCCGCGCGGCGGGCTTGGCCTTCTGATAGCCCGACCAGTTCTGCCAGGGAATGCGGCGTGCACTGCTGGCCGCTTTGCCATCGTTCTCTGCCAAGGCGTGGAGAGGTTTCAGGGTCAGTTGGCCAGCAAACAGGGCCGAGAGCAGGCTCGCTCTATTAAAGTCGCGTCGTTTCATTAGGGGCTGTTATTCCTGGCCGGCCATAAAATTAATAAGGGCAACAAATTCTTCTTCGCCGCAGTCCATGCACATTCCCAGCGGAGGCATACCGTTAAAGCCGTTGATGGTGTGATCCAGCAGGGTGTCCATGCCCTTGGCCAGTCGCGGTGCCCAATCCCCGCTGTTGCCCGTGCGTGGTGCGCCTGCCGCGCCGGTCCCGTGACAGCTATAGCAGCTTTGAATGTACAGCGATTTGGTGTCGGGGTCGGTGGGCATCAGCCGCTTGCTGTCGACAGCCGCAGTGGTATTGCCGGTGGTGCCGGTTGTTGCGGCACTGTTATCCGGGGCCTTTGAGCAGGCGGCGGTCAGCGCGAGAACAGCAATGGAAACAAGGGAGAGTGAGCGGAATACAGGGCGTATCATTGAAGTACCTTTTACCAGAGGTGGTGGCCGGGCAATCTGCATTCCCCGTGCCATATCCTTATGTTTTCACCAGAAACTTTGATTACATACGGGAATGCACGCCAATTGCAAGTCTGTGTCGTTTCTTGTCATGACAAGATCAGTCAAAGCGCGGCTTGCGTTTCTCGAAGAAGGCTGCGGCCGCTTCCTCAACATCGCCGCTGAGGCCATTGAGAATCTGGTTGCGGTTTTCCAGCATCAGCGCCTGTTGCAGCGAGGTGGCGTTGAGGTTTTCCCACATTGCCTGTTTGGTGGAGATCAGGCCGTAGGGGCTGAAATCGCAGAGGCTTTCGGCCAGTACGGTGGCCGCATCGCGCAGCTCGGCGTCGCTGGTTTGTCGCGTAATGAGTCCCCAGTCCAGCGCCTGATGGCTGTCGACGACGCGGGCGGTCAGCATCATATCGTGGGCACGGCTGCCGCCAATCAAGCGCGGCAGGGTGTAACTGACACCGAAGTCGCAGCCGGACACTCCGAGGCGAATAAACTGGGTACAGAATGTGGCGCTCTCGGCGGCAATGCGCAGGTCGCAGGCCAGCGCTAGCGCCAGACCGCCACCGTAGGCATGGCCGTGAATCGCGGCGATGATCGGCTGTTGAATACGCCGCATCAGCAGGGCAATTTCGGCCATATATTCCTGAGCGCGCATGCCGCTGCGACTGCCCGCCTTGATATCGCCGATGGTGGCGCGGAGGCTGTCGGGGTTGTTCTGGTCCAGCAGGTCCAGTCCGGCGCAAAAGGATTTACCGGCGCCGCTCAGAATCACCACCCGACATTGGTTGTCGCGATCAATGAGTTCGAAAGCGGTTTTCAGTTCGCGAATGAGTTGCCAGTTCAGCGCATTGCGGGCGTCGGGGCGATTCAATACCAGCCGCACGACGGGCGGGGCAGGACGCTCTAATCGCAGGCAATCAAAGGTGGGCTCGTTCGACATCGTACTGCTCCTCAAGACACCATAAAGCCGCCATCGGCCACCACGGTGCTGCCGGTGGTGTAGGCCCCCATATCGCTCACCAGGTAGAGCAGGGGGCCGACGATTTCCTCCGCATCGGCGATGCGCTTCTGCACATTGCTGTTCAGCGTGGCTTCTTCAAAGCCGGGAATACCAAAGCTGTTGCTCAGCATATCGGTCATATAACTGCCCGGCGCCAGCGCGTTTACACGAATATTCTGTGCGACCCATTCGGCCGCCATGACTTTGGTGAGTGTTTCCAGCCCGGCCTTGGTCATGGCATAGAAGCCCATCAAGGCGCTGGGCTTGAGGGCGCTTACCGACATCACGTTAACAATACTGCCGCCGCCGTTTTCCGCCATGTGCGGTGCCAGCCGTGATGCCAGGTACCACGGTCCTTTCAGATTGACGTCCACCATCTTGTCGAACATGGCCGGCGCCAGTTCCGACAAGCCGCCAAAGGCCGGATTGATACCGGCGTTATTGATCAAGATATCCACCTTGCCCATCTCGGTGATGGCGGTGTCGATCAGTGCGTCGAGACTGTCGCAGTCGCCGGTGTGTGCGGCGACGGCAATCGCCCGGCGCCCCATACCGATGATTTCTGAAACAACCGCTTCGCAGGCCTCCTGCTTGCGGCTGGCAACGACGATATCGGCGCCCGCTTTGGCCAGCCCGAAGCACATGGCGCGCCCCAGTCCCCGGCTGCCACCGGTGACCAGTGCGACCTTGCCACTGAGGTCCAGTTGATACATGTGTTTTCCTCTTCTGGGTGATTGGGCGTTGAGGCGGCGATTTAAAATTCTGACGTGACGCCGAAGTAGTCCTGATAGCTTTGGCAGCGCTTACGCTCGGTCTGGTAGTCGAGGCCACTGTCTTCGAAGCGGTGTTTATGACCACCATCTTTGTCGTGAGGATTGCTGGCGATATAGCGACGAATACTCTCGGCAAAGGTCTCGCTGAAGGGCAGCTCAAAGGCGTCATAGATGCGTTTGACGGCGCCCGCCTGATCCGCCATGAACTCACTGAACTGAATATCCACTATCTGCTCCGGGGCAATGCGTCCGGACTGGCGAACGACCACGGAATTGTCCAGCGCTTCCATATTGTTGTCGGCCCATTCCCGGGCAATCTCCAGAGGGCGAATATCGTCGCTGCCCATTGAGCGCAGCGTAGGCAGCATGGACGCCATCGATGAGGCAATTTTCAGCGGGTCGCGGTGGGTCTGAATCAGCTTGGCGTCCGGGTATTCGTCCAGCAGTGCATTGAGATGCCAGAGATGGCCGGGGGATTTCAGCACCCAGCGCTTGCCGGGACAGCGCCACTGCAACAGTTGCAGCAGGCGGCGGTGGTAGCGGTAGATGGGAGCCATATCGGCCTCGTGACTCAGCCAATGCTGGTAGCCGGGAATGCGGTAAATGGTGGAATTCACCATGCTGTGAAACGCGTGCCGCGTGAGGATGATGCACTCCTGAGGCAATTGCTCGCCCATGCGGTGCATCTTGGTAACCTCGGGAATGAGGTAGTGGCTGAAGCGCAGTTCCTTGGCGGCGGCGCGAATGCGCGGGTCGCTTTGATAGCTGGCGGTCTCCGGCGGCGGACAGGGTGCGTCGGCTTCCCAGGTGAGGGGCAGGCGGTTGTCCGGGTCGAGCTGCATCAGTTCGTGCAGAATGGTGGTGCCGGTGCGCGGCATCCCGACGATGATCAGTGGCGCTTCAATTTTCTCGTCGGCAATTTCCGGGTAGCGGTTGAACCAGTCCTGTACCTGAAGCTGCACGCCCAGCGCTTTGATGATGTCGGCGCGGGCCATCTGGCGGACCAGTGGCGTCAGCGCGGCTTCGTTTTCCAGTGACTCGATCAGCGCGTCCATGCCCTCGGTAAAGGGGCCGGGGCCAAAGTCGCTGAGCTTGAATTTGCGGCAGGCTTCGTCGATCAGCTGCCCGGCGTCCAGCGGCTTGCCTTTGAAGCCGAGACTGGCAAAGCCGCGGCCCAGATGGTTGAGCGCGCGAATGGGAAAAGGCGGTTTGGGGGCGATCGCGTTCACGTTGGTTTTCTCCGCTGCTCAGGATGACAGGCTGTCGATGTCGACGACGTCGGCCTGCGGGGTGTCGATATCGCCTTCGGGCAGAAAGAAACGCCAGAACACGATGCCCAGTGCGCGACCTTCGGTATCCAGCCAGTTAGGCACCCCCGGATCGCGGTGCGCGATGACCATACGGAAGTTGCCGTCGGCATCCGCTTCGGTCTGGGCGCGATTCAGTGACACCTGCCGGTGTTCGTAATCGAAAGTCTGCTGGTGGCGGGTCCACAGGTTGACGTTGGCAAAGCGGCAGCTCGGCCAGCGCCCGGTGATGACCAGTGCCTGATCGGGGCCCAGGAAATGGGGCGCCATGGAGTAGGCGGCGTCGAAGGCCGACAAGCCGAAATCACCGGGTTTAACCGGCTTGGGAAAGGCATTGGGCACAATCGAGACAAAGGCCGGATTGTCGGCGTTCGCCATGGGCGGCATACCCAGTGTGCGGCTGCGGACGAACCCGGCAACGCGGCGAATGCCGGCTGCAATACTCTCGTCATTGGGGGCAGTCGGTGGCGGTGCCTGATCGAGTCGACGAATCGACAGTACCGGCTCCCGGGCGGGGTTACCCGCTGCGCACTGCGCTTCTTCAAAATAGTGCCGGGTGGTCAGCCGCGAGGCGCCCTCCGGCAACGGCAGCCAGTTGCGCTCGGCGGGCTCGCCACCCACGCGCAGGGTGAAGTTGCCGTCGGCATCCACATCGAACTGGGTATCGTTGATTACGCCCGCCGTTCGGCTGGCCATGCTGCCGTCTTCGGTGCCCACCTCGACGGTGATCGACACATAGACAGCGCGGTTCAGAGCCCTTTACCTCGTACTGGAAGTCCGGGCTGACCGGCGTATCGAAGTAGATGGCGTCGCTGTTATCGCCGGTAAATTTGCGCTGCGGCGTGACAATGCGGCGAAAGCGCGGGTAGGCGGCGTCGGATTCAAACATGGTCGCAAGGCCGCCCTCCAGCACATGCATCAGCGAGCGGTGGGCGGCGGCGACATCGTCCTCGCTGTGCAGATTCCATTCGGGACCGGCCCAACGCTGGTCAATTTCTTCAAGTAAATCAATTAATTCCCGCAGTGCGCTGCGGCTTTCTGTGCTGATGGTCATGGCGTCTTCCGCTGTTATTGTTGTGGGCTTGATGGCTGTCAGAGCGAGTAACGAATGAATTAATTAAGCCATAAGTTAAATAGCAGAGTACGAGTGTGACGTAGCGCCGGTCATCGTCCTTTTGGATGAGCCTGAGGGAATGGTGCCCGGAAAGTCGGCGGACGGCTGTGGCAATTACGCATGATATAGTGGCGCCGCTTCAAATAGGATTTGGCGCTCAGCCATCGTCGATACCCTGACTATTGCGTCGCGCTTTTTGCGTGTCCTGCTGTGTCAAGGCAAGTGAACCAAGGCAAAAACGTATGTTTCAAATTGTGCAACGGGAGCGCATCCGGGCACCTCGCCAGCGGGTTTGGGAGGTTATCTGTAAAACGGATGACTATCCGGAGTGGAACCCCTTTGTGGTGGCCTGTGATTCCAGCTTTGCCGTGGGCAGTCCGATTCGTATGCGGGTCCGGGTGCTGCCGTGGTTTGCCATGCCACAGACCGAAACGGTGCGTGCCAATCGCGAGGGCGAGTTTCTGGAATACGGTATTCGCCTGCCGCTGGGCCTGCTGGAAAGTTCACGCCAGCATTACCTCAGTGAACTGAACGCCAACACCTCCCACTACGAGTCACGCTTCTGCCTGCGGGGCCCGCTGGCGCCGCTGGTGAGTGTGTTGCTCGGGGCGCAGTTGCGACGCGGTTTTCGCGAGATGACCCTGGGCATTGTTGCGCGTGCGTCAGAGCGCTCGGCGGAGGCGAAGGGATGATCCGGGATTATCGCAGCGATGATTGCGACGAGGTGCTGAGAATCTGGCTGGCGGCGTCCATTGAGGCACATAACTTTATCGATGCCGCGTATTGGGAGGCCCGTGTCGAGGACATGCGGACGGTATACCTGCCCGCCGCGGAGAGCCGTGTGCTTGTGCACGATGGTCGCATCCAGGGCTTTTACTCCCTCTGCGAAAATGTGCTGGCGGCCCTGTTTGTCGATCCGGTGTTTCAGGGGCAGGGCGTGGGCTCGGCACTGCTCGACGACGCCTTGCAACACCGGGCGCCACTGAGTCTGGCGGTGTATAAGTCGAATACCAAGAGTGCCCGCTTTTACCGCTCCCGCGGGTTTTTAGTTGTGCAGGAGCAGGGTGATCCGCAGACCGGACAGGATGAATACCTGATGCGGAGCAGCTAGCCCGCCTGGCTGAGAATGAGCCGTACCAAGCCGTTCACGGTGAGCAGAAACAGCGCGATGAAACACACCGCACCCAGCACATAGTGATGAAACTTGCCGGCTTCGCCGGTTTCCTCCATGCCTTTGCGGCTGCGCACGCCAAAGGCCATGGAGGCGATATTGCGCAGAATCTTCAGGGGTTTGACGCGTTCTTGGCTCATGATTGCTCCTCGTTTGCACCAGCCAGAATGCCGGCAATGGCCTGGTGGTGAGACAGCCATACACGGCCTTTCAGGTGCTTGAGGAAATCGGTTTTCTCCAGCACATCCGTCACCGGGCCTTTGAGTTCAGAAAAGTGCAGGGCAATGCCCTGTTCGCCCAGTCGCTCGTTGATCGATTCCAGTGCTTCCAGCGCGCTGAGGTCAATTTCATTGATTGCCGTGCCCATAATCACCACATGTCTGGCTTTGGGGTATTCCTCCAGCAGGGCGTAGATGCGGTCTTCAATAAACCCGGCGTTGGCAAAGTACAGGCTCTCGTCGATGCGCAGCGACAGGATCTCCTCGTGGGTCACCACCTGATGGCGGTTGATATTGCGGAAGTGCTCGGTGCCCGGCACTTCGCCGATCACCGCCATATGCGGCTTGGACGTTTTGTATAGATGCAGTGCCAGCGAGGCGAATACGCCACAGGCAACACCGGCCTCTACGCCAACCATCAGGGTAACCACCAGGGTGCTGGCGACGGCGATGAAATCGGAGTAACCGTAGTTCCAAGTCTTTTTGAGAATCGACAGATCCACCAGCGACAACACCGCCACAATAATGGTGGCGGCCAGTGTGGCTTTGGGCAGATAGGCCAGATAGGGCGTGAAGAAAATCGCCGCCAGCCCGATGCCCACGGCGGTGAACATACCTGCCGCCGGGGTTTCCGCGCCCGCGTCGAAGTTCACCACCGAGCGTGCAAAGCCGCCGGTGACCGGGTAGCCGCCAGAGACTGAGGAGGCAATATTCGATGCGCCGAGGCCGATCAGTTCCTGATTGGGCGAAATTTTCTGCCGCTTCTTGGCGGCCAGTGTATGGCCTACAGAGACCGACTCGACAAAGCCGATGATGGAAATAAAGATCGCGGAAATCAGCAGCTCCTGCCAGGCCGGGTGGTGCACTGGCGGCAGCGAAAGCGTTGGCAGGCCGCTGGGCACGCTGCCAACCAGCGCCACACCGCGATCGCCGAGATTAAACACCACGGCGGCGACACTGGTCAGCACCACGCCAACCACCGGACCGGCTTTGCTGACCATGGCAGCAGAGAACGGTGACATGCCCAGCTTTTCCAGCACGGGCTGCAAGCCTTTGCGCACCCAGAACAGAAAGATGACCACCGGCACGCCGACCGCCAGCGTCGCGAAATTGGTATCGCCAAGGTGCTCCGTCAGGCTCATGACGATTTCATAAAGATTGTCGCCGTGGGCCTGTACGCCCAGCAGATGGCGAACCTGACTGATGGCGATGATAATGCCCGAAGCGGTAATAAAGCCCGCGATGACCGGGTGCGACAGGAAGTTCGCCAGAAAGCCCATGCGCAGCAGACCCATACCGAGGAGGAACAGGCCCGAGAATGCGGCCAGTAAGGTGGCGGCTTCGAGGTAGCCCATGCTGCCGACCTCGGCTACCCGCCCCACCGCAGATGCGGTCATCAGCGAGGCGACCGCCACCGGGCCGACCGACAGGCTGTTGCTGCTGCCCAATAAGCCATAGGCCACTAGCGGCAGCATCGATGCATACAGTCCCACCTCCGGCGGCAGCCCGGCCAACAGAGCATAGGCCAGCGACTGGGGGATCAGCATGATCGTCACAATTACTGCGGCCAGCAGGTCTGAGACCAACTGGCTGCGGTTGTACTGACGACCCCAGCTGAGAATGGGGAAGTATTGGCTGAGCGAGGCTTTCAACACGCGGTCCTCTCCGTAAGCATGGCATTACCCTGATCCCCGAAGGGAAAACAGCGCCACGAGAGTGGCGCAACAGGGTGGGTTATTTCTTGGCCGGGGCGTCTTCGCCGATGACCGGTTTCACCAGCCACTCGTGCCCCTTGAGCATGCCCTGCCAGTAAATCGGTGGCAGCAGCTTCTCTTTCAGCAGCCAGGCGAGACGGGTGGGTTGAGTGCCGTCGAGCAGGAATTTTGGGAAGCTGGGCAGCAGCTTGCCGCCGTAGCCGAACTCCGCCAGTACGATCTTGCCGCGCTCCACGGTCAGCGGGCAGGAGCCGTAGCCGTTGTAGTGGGAGATCTGGTCGCCGCGACCGGCGATGTCGGCAGCAATATTGTTGGCCACGATCGGCGCCTGCATACGGGCTGCCGCTGCGGTTTTGGCGTTGGGGGCATTCATCACGTCGCCCAGCGACCAGATGTTGGCGTAGGTTTTATGGCGCAGTGTGCTCTGGTCGACATCCACCCAGCCGGCCTCGTCTACCAGTGGGCTGTTGCGAACAAAGTCGGGTGCGACTTGCGGCGGTACGACGTGAATCATGTCGAACTCGCGGCTGACTTCGATATCGTTACCAGCATCATCCTTGGCGGCAAACCATGCGGTCTTGTTGGGGCCGTCGATGCGGGTCAGCGTGTGGCCAAAGTTGAGCTTGGCCTGGTATTTGTCGATGTACTTCATCAGCGCGGGCACGTAATCGGCCACGCCGAACAGCACCGCACCGGCGTTGTAGAATTCCACATCGATGTTGTTCAGACGGCCTTCCCGATACCAGTGGTCGCAGGACAGGTACAGCGCCTTCTGCGGTGCGCCGGCGCATTTGATGGGCATGGGGGGCTGGGTAAACAGCGCCTTGCCGCCTTTGAGGTTTTCCACCAGCTCCCAAGTATAGGGCGCCAGATCGTAGCGGTAGTTGGAGGTCACCCCGTTCTTGCCCAGCGTTTCGCTCAGGCCTTCGATGGCGCCCCAGTTGAGCTTGATCCCGGCGGCCACTACCAGCCGCTTGTAGTGCAGCAGTCGACAGCCTTCCAGAATGACCGTGTTGTGGTCGGGATCAAATGCCGCTACTGCCGCCTTGATCCATTCCACGCCTTTGGGGATCAGCGACGCCATGCTGCGCGCAGTTTGCTCGGGTGTGAATACGCCGCCGCCGACCAGCGTCCAGCCGGGCTGATAATAGTGAGTGTCGGCGGGGTCGATAATGGCGATGGAAATACCGTGGCAGCGTTTTTTCAGGCTGGCGGCGGTAGAGATGCCAGCCGCGCCGCCACCGACAATCAGCACGTCGTAGGTCGCCATGCCCTCGGCTTCCGCGCCGCCGTTTTTGGCGGCAATCCGTGATACCACACCACTCATGTCGTAACCGGCTTTGGCGGCAGCATCGACGATGTCCGTCAGTGATTTTTGCTCGCCCCGGCTCAGTGCCCACAGGGTGGTGCAGCGCATACCGCTGCGGCAGTAGGCGTGCACGGGTTCGGTCTGGGCCGCCAGCAACTCGCCAAACGCTGCGGCGTCTTCATCGGTAACGCGACCGCTGACCACCGGCAGATAGTGGCATTGAATACCCAGTTCGGCAGCCTTGGCTTCCAGCTCTTTGAAGCCGGGCTGATCGCCGCCCTCACCATCGGGCCGGTTACAGATCAGGGTTTTTACGCCGCGTTCGGCAAGCGCGGTGAGATCGTCGACCGTCAATTGGCCGGAGACGGTCAGATTGTTATCGAGTTGTTTGTAATCCATGGTCAGTCCTCGCGGCCCTTACAGTACGTTGAGTGGCAGTTTCAGATAGACAGTGCCGTTGTCCTCCGCGCCGGGCAGGTGGCCCGCCCGCATATTGACCTGCAGCGAGGGAAGGATCAGGCGCGGCATGCCCAGTGTGGCGTCGCGGGCTTCGCGCATGGCAACAAACTGATCTTCGCTGGTGCCCACATGAACGTGGATGTTGGCTTCTTTCTCGGCGGCAACCGTGGTTTCGTACTCCACTTCGCGGCCATTGGGCATATAGTCGTGGCACATGAACAGGCGCGTTTCATCCGGCAGCGACAGCACCCGCTGAATCGATTTGTACAGTATGCGGGCATCGCCGCCGGGGAAATCGGCGCGTGCGGTGCCGCCATCTGGCATGAACAGGGTATCGCCGACAAAGGCCGCGTCGCCCATAATGTGCGTCATGCAGGCTGGTGTGTGGCCCGGTGTGTGGATGGCGTGGCAGACCATGTTACCCACGGTGTACTCATCGCCATCTTCAAACAGCTGGTCGAACTGTGAGCCGTCGCGGGCGAACTCTGTGCCTGCGTTGAAAATCTTGCCAAAGGTGTCCTGGACCACGGTGATCTGCGAGCCGATACCGACGCGCCCGCCGAGTTTTTCCTGAATATAGGGCGCTGCCGACAAGTGATCGGCGTGCACATGGGTTTCGATGATCCACTCGAGTTTCAGGTCGTGGCTGCGGATGTAGTCGATGATTTTATCGGCGCCGTCGAGTGACAGGCGGCCGGCGGCGTAGTCGATTTCCATCACGGAGTCGACGACGGCGCAGGACTTGGAGGTCGGGTCTTTGACCACGTAAGAAAAGGTGTTGGTGGGCTCGTCAAAAAACGGGACGACTTCGGGTTTGTGGTCGAAATCCACGCGGATATTGTCAGTCATGATGAAGTCCTCTTGCTGTCAGGGGCGGCCCGCTTTCAGGAGGTGCTCGCCATTGTCCATATTTAATTGGAATAAGCTTATTCCTTATGTGCTTATAAACAGGAATTATGCCAACCCCGCTGACGCGGCGTTTGATAGTTCCAACATATTGTTAACGTTAAGTTTTTCCCAAAAATGAGCGGATTCTTAGCGACGCTCCCAAAACGGACGCCGCGAAAAATGTCAAATTTGTCACTATTCGCGTCACTTTTGACACAACTGCGCTGGGCGGCGGCGGTGGCTGCGACAATTTGCCACTTTGTCTAAATATTGATCACTGTAATAGGGTTCGCCGCTTTTGCGGATTAATGGAAATTGGGAATGACTTATCGCCTGTCGCGCGCCGCTCTGTTGCTGTTTCCCGCGCTGTCGGCGCTGGCGGACACCGCTGTTGAAGAGATGCGGGTGTGGGGGGAGCGTCGCAGCAGTGACGATTCGTCGTTCACCAGTCCCAACAGCATTCTTCGCCCGGAAGATATGCGGAGTATCAACGCGACGACCACCGAAGACCTGGTGAAATACGAGCCCAGCCTGGTGATTCGCCGTCGCTTCATCGGCGATGCCAACGGCACGCTGGGGATTCGCGGGAGCAATATGTTCCAGACCTCGCGGTCGATGGTCTTTGCCGACGGGGTGCCGCTGCATTATTTCCTCCAGTCCCGGTGGAACGGCGCGCCGCGCTGGACACTGGTATCGGCCAGCGAAATAGCGCAGGTCGAAGTGCTCTACGGCCCGTTCTCCGCTGAGTATAGTGGCAATGCCATGGGTGGCGTGGTGCTGATCGAAACCGCGATTCCGGAGCGCGAAGAATTCCACGTGGATGTGGGTTACTTCTCTCAACGCTTCGAGGCCTATGGTGTTGACGAGCAACTCGATGGCTACAAAACCTTTGTTTCCTACGGCAACCGGGTCGGTGATGCCAGTTACTACTTCTCCTACAACCGTCTGGAAAGTGATGCGCAGCCACAGACCTACTTCTATGGTGGCAGCGATACCGGCGCGCCACCGCAGAGTGTCAGCGGGGCGATTCGGGCTCGCGATGAGTTGAGCAATTCGCGCCTGTACTTTGGCGATAGCGGCGTGGTGGCGACAACCACTGACAATATCAAAATGAAGCTGGGCTACGACTGGGAGCAGTGGTCGGTGCTGGCCAATATCGCCTACGAAGGTCGCGAGGGGTTGAGCACCCGCCCCAACAGCTATTTGCGCGACAGCAACGGCAATGCGGTTTGGGAGGGCAACGTCGAGCAAGGCGGTGAGGTATTCTCGGTGCCCGCTTCCCGGCTGGGGGTGAGCGAGCAGGACCGCGACAGCCTGTCGGTGGGGCTGCGCTTGCGCGGCGAACTGAGTGAGCGCAGTGCGCTGGAGGCCAACCTCAATCGCTTTGAAATCTTGCGTGATGAAGCCCGCAGTTCGGCGGCAAACCCCAATGCGCCGTCGTTTGACGGCAGCGGGCAAGTAACGGATTTCGGTGATACCGGCTGGACAACTGCAGAGCTGAAATGGTCGGAGGACGGCGTGTTTGGCGAGGACGTGGATCTGGTCGCCGGTCTGCGTCACGAGCAGTACGAACTCAATACCACGGTATACCGCAGCAGTGATTACCGGGCGGGCCGCAAAACGCAGGCAGTGGATCGCAGCGGCGGTGAAACGACCTTGAACGCGGCGTTCCTGCAACTGAGCTGGACCATCAGTGAGGCCTGGGATGCAACGTTGGGCGGTCGCTACGAGGACTGGAAAAGTCATGGCGGCTACTACGCTGACGATCAGGCGGCGACGCCGGGTCTCGATGTGGTGAAGGTGCCGTCTCGCGATGACAGCAGTATCTCACCCAAATTTTCGCTTGGCTTTCAGCCCGCTGAGCACTGGCAGCTGCGCTACGCACTGGCCCGTGCATACCGCTTCCCGATAGTCGAAGAGCTGTTCAGTCAGTACCGGGCCTACAACAGCGTCAATGCCGCGAATCCCGATCTGAAACCGGAGCGCGGCCTGCATCATAACCTGATGATTGAGCGGCGGCTGGGCAGCGGCTATGTGCGCGTCAATCTGTTTAAGGAAACCGTTCGGGATGTCATTGAGTCGCAGACCACCATGCTGGCCGGAGGCACCTCGCTGCGTACCTTTGTTCCGGTCGATCAGGTGGAGACCGAGGGCGTGGAGTTGATCTTCAACGCCTACGATGTGTTTACGCCGGGTCTGAACCTGCGCGCGAATCTGGCGTGGACGGATGCCGAAATTACCCAGAACCGCGTTGACCCCAGCATTGTCGGTAATCAGTTTACTCGCATGCCGAAGTGGCGGGGGAATCTGCTGGCGAATTACCACGTGAATGCGCGTTGGGATGTGGGGACGAATCTGCAATATGCCAGCGACAGCTACGGTCGCCTCGACAACCGCGACCGCGAAGACAATGTCTACGGTGCGCAAGACGGCTATCTGCGCTTGGGCGTAAAAACGCGTTACCAGTTTACGCCGCAACTGAGCGGCAGCATCGGCATCGATAATCTGCGCAATGACATCGACTATGTTGCCCATCCCTGGCCGGGCCGCACCGGCTATGTGAGCCTGTCCTATGACCTCTGAACCATCAGGGCGGCGCAGCGCTTTATACCGCCGTTTGTGGCGTTGGCATTTTTACGCGGGCCTGTTCTGTATCCCGTTTGTGCTGACGTTGGCGGCGTCCGGGGCCATCTATCTGTTCAAGCCGCAGGTCGAACAGTGGCTGGATGCGCCGTATCGAGAATTGCCCGTCAGCGGGCCGCTGGCCTCGCCTCAGCAGCAAATCGATGCCGCACTGGCGTCGTTGCCGGGCAGCCGGCTCATCAACTACGAATTGCCGCTTGAACCCAATGATGCGGTGAAAATCGCGGTGGGGCTGCATGGCGTCAAGCATCTCGTCTATGTGCATCCGGAAACGCTGAGGATTCTCAAGCAGATTGAATACGAGGCGCAGTTCATGCGTCAGGTCAGGGCATTTCACGGCGAGCTGCTGGCAGGGAATGTGGGCTCGGTGTTGGTGGAGCTGGCCGCGTGCTGGGCCATCGTACTGATTCTCACCGGGCTGTATCTATGGTGGCCTCGCCACAGCGTTGGGCTTGCCGGTGTTCTCTATCCACGCCTGCGACAGGGACGCCGTGTGCTGTGGCGCGACCTCCACGCGGTGACCGGCATCTGGATATCGGCATTTGCGCTGTTCCTGCTGCTCACGGGTCTGCCGTGGGCGCTGGTATGGGGCAGTGCCTTTAAAGAAGTCCGCCAGTGGGGTCAGCCGACACTGCAGCAGGACTGGTCGGTCGGTCACAGCGAACACCACGCTCACAGTGCGGCACCGAAAACGATGCCGGTACTCAGCACGGAGGTGATGGCGCGGGCTGTCGATCTGAATTTTGCGCCACCCGCCGAGCTCAGTCCGGACATACAACAAGCCGGTGTCTGGAAGCTGACATCCCAGAGCCAGAATCGACCCCTGCGTGCCGAGGCCTGGATTGATGGCCGCAGCGGTAGGCTGTTGGGCAGCCGCCATTTCGATGAGCGGCCGCTGGTCGATCGGGCGATTGGTATTGGGGTTGCCGCACATGAGGGGCAGTTGTTTGGCTGGTTTAATCAGCTGCTCGGTGTACTCACGGCGGTAGGGCTGATGATCATGGCGACGAGCGGTTTCGTGCTGTGGCGACGGCGCAAGCCTGCGCAGCGCCTGGGAGCGCCGTCATTCCCGGCGGAGCACCGGCTGGCTGTCGGCGTAACGGTCATGATCCTCGGGCTGGCCCTTGTGCTGCCGGTGGTGGGAATATCCCTTGTGTGCATGGCGCTCATGGAGTTTGCCCTGTTGCGTCATATTCCGGCTGCACGTCGCTGGCTGGGCTTGCCGGCAAGGTGATCGAGCTGCGCCGGAGTCGCGGCGCTGCCAGTCTTATGCCAATATTGACAACCTGACTGTCAATATTGGCAAACACCATGCAACACATCGCGACCGACGCCGACCTCGATTTCAGCTCTCTGCTCGACAGCCTGGATTATCCCGCCATACTGCTGTCGCCGGAGTACCGGATACTCGCCAGCAACAAGCGCTATCTCGACAGCTTCGGTGACGTCCCCCAGGGCGACTACTGTTACCGCGTGTCACACGGCTACGACCGTCCCTGCGATCAGGCCGGTGAGAGTTGCCCTCTGCAGGCCTGCACCCGCAGCGGTCAACGCGAGCGCGTACTGCATATCCACAACACCCCGCGTGGCCGCGAGCATATCGACGTGGAGATGCTGCCGCTGACAGATCGTCACGGTAAACTGCGCTACTTCATCGAGGTCCTCAAGCCGGTCAAAAGCGCCAGCGCCGAAATCAGCAGCAGCCAGATGGTCGGGCGCAGTGCCGCCTTTAATACCATGCTGGAGCTGATCAACCTGGTCGCGCCCCACGAAACCTCGGTACTGTTGCTGGGCGAGTCCGGTGCCGGTAAGGAGCTGGCGGCGCAGGCCATTCACGGCACCAGCCGTCGTGCCGACAGCGCCATGGTGACGGTGGAATGTGCCGGGCTGACCGAGACGCTGTTTGAAAGCGAGCTATTCGGTCATGTCAAAGGCGCTTTTACCGGCGCGGTCAGCAACAAGCCGGGCCTGCTGGAATCGGCGCGAGGCGGCACCCTCTTTCTGGACGAAATCGGCGATGTGCCACTGGGCATGCAGGTAAAGCTGCTGCGCCTGCTGGAAACCGGCAGCTACCGGGCCGTGGGCAGCACCCAGCCCAAGCTTGCCGACTTCCGGCTGGTCTCTGCCACCAACAAAGACCTGCCGGGGATGATTGCGCGGGGTGAATTCCGTGAAGATCTCTACTACCGGATCAATGCCTTCCCCATTCATCTTCCGCCGCTTAGAGAGCGCCGGGAAGACATTGCCCTGCTATCGCGCTCCATCCTCAAAAAACTCAGCCCCAATGGCGGCTACCGGCTGACCGACTCCGCCGTTAAACGACTCCAGCAGCGCGAATTTCCCGGCAACATCCGCGAGCTGCGTAATCTGCTCGAACGCGCCACCATCTTTGCGCATTCCAGCATCATCGATGTGCCGGTGCTGGAACGTTGCTTCAGCCAGGAAGTCGACACGGCGATCCATCGCTCGGTGCCGTCTGAAGGACGTGACGGCCCCTGGCTGGATTTGAAAAATCAGGAACGCTACTACCTGAAAAAACTGCTGGAACACTGCAAGGGTGACAAGGATCGTGCCGCCGAAATTGCCGGGATCAGTTTGCGATCGCTGTATCGGCGGCTGGAAGGGTAGACGACTTTTAGCACGGAACAGGCTAGTTGCCACAAGGAGGGTTCATGGCGAAACGAATGACGAAGGCAGAGATGCAGGGATGGGCGATTTTCATATGTCTTGCTATTCCAGTTTATATCTTATTAAACGTGGTAGAGAGAGTAGGCTGGTTCCCACTGATTGTTATTGTTGGCGCAGCGATTAGTGCGATTATCTGGCTACAGATAGTTAATAGAAAGCGTCGCAGGGAAGCGTTAATGCTGAAGTACCATGATGAGAAAATCGTTAATGCTTTAATGGACAAGTCATTCTGGCAAGGACAAACAGCAGAGCAGTTAATGGACTCCCTGGGTAAACCGCAAGATATTGACCAGAAAGTCCTCAAGACAAAGAAAAAAGAGATTTGGAAGTACAATCATCGTGGAAGTAATCGATATGGACTTCGTATAACACTGGATAACGACATCGTTGTCGGATGGGATCAAAAACAATGACTAGGTTCTTAAGGCGCGGCATTTTATGGATGCTGTGCTTATGTTCACCGTTAGTCCTCGCTGAAGACTATTCCTACCACGCTATCAGTAAGCGCTATCCCGCTGCGCGGCTGGATGCGGTAACGGTGCGCGATGCGAAAATGCAGGGAGAGTGTCTGGTGGGCTTGAAGCAGCTCAATTTCAAGCGTCGGGATACCTTTGATCCGGTCGCTGAGTGGACAAGTTATCGCTCGTTGTCGCTGCTGGAACAATTTCCACCGTGTCAGGTACTGGTGATGATGGAAGTGGCTCGCGGCTTGATTATCAAGCTTGAGCCACTTCCCACTGCAGTAAAATAACGCTTGGACTAAGCTTTCCTGCCGGGACTGTCGATGGCGATCAGAGTTTGTTCTCCCTCGCTGCGAGCGATGACCACCGCGGCGCAGGAATCGCTGAAGACGTTCACGGCAGTGCGCATCATATCCAGTATCCGGTCTGTTACCAGCAGCAGGCCGATGCCTTCCAGTGGCAGGCCAATGGCGCCGAGAATCACCGAGATGGCGACGAGACTGGCAGCGGGAATGCCGGCGACGCCAATGGATGTGAGCAGAGCGATCATGACCACGGTGAACTGCTGGGCAAAGCTCAGTTCCAGTCCGTAGACCTGTGCGATAAACATGGCGGCGACACATTCATAAAGCGCGGTACCGTCCATATTCACCGTTGCACCCAGAGGCAATACAAAACCGCTGGTGCGTTTGGATACGCCGGATTTGTCCTGCACGCATTCCATGGTGAGTGGCAGGGTGGCGGAGCTGGAGGCTGTGGAGAAGGCGGTCAGCATGGCGGGTGCCATGGCCTGAAAATGCTTTTTCGGCTGGACGCGGCCGAGGTAGCGCAGTATCAGCGGCATGGCCACGAAGGCATGCAGCAACAGCGCGAGACTGGCCGCGAAGAAAAATTTGAGCATGGGGGTAAAGGCATCAAAGCCGGTGGTGGCCACCGTTTTGGCGACCAGGCCGAAGACGCCGATGGGCGCAAATTTCATCACCCACATGGTCATCGCGGTCATGATGTCCATCAGGCCCTGCCAGAAATTGATTTGTACTTCGGCGTGGGCGGATTCGCTGCGCGCGAGGAAGAAGCCGTAAAGCAGACTGAAGAAGATCAGGCCCAGCATTTGGCCTTCGGCGGCCGCGGCAATCACATTGGTGGGAATCATCCGCTCAAACACCTGCACCACATCGGCGGCACTGCGTCCTTCAACTTTGGCAAGCGTATCGCTGAGTGCGGGATCATCGCTGCTGAGGCTGGCGGCCAGCGACTGCGTATCACCCGTGCCGGGAGCGATGATATTGACGACCGTAAGGCCGATCAGAATCGCGATGAGGCTCGATGAGGCGTAGAACAGTAGCGTTTTCCCGCCGAGGCGTTCAAGGTTGTGACCGCCGATACCGGCCATGCCGCTGATGATTGAGGCACTGACCAGTGGGACGATCAGCATTTTCAGCGCATTGAGGAACAGGGTGCCGAAGAAGGCGTAAACGGCGACAAGTTTGACGCCGCCAACCGCGGCGGTGTCTCCGCTGAGCAGACCCGCCAGTACGGCGAGGGTGATAGCGATGGCAATTTGCCAGTGCAGGGCCAGTTTTCGCATGAGCGGTATCCGTATTGCTGGGCTTGTGCGTGGGCGCGCATGGTGTTGCGCCGGGGCTGACTTTGCACTCTACCTTGCGACTGGCCGTCGAGCCAGCGCAAGACGGGATCAGGCCGCTGCTTTGCGGGCCCTGCCACTGAATACGTAGCCGGCAATGCGCGGGGCACCGGATATATAGCGCTGTTTGATTTCGGTGATGTCGAAGCCGCCCTCGGTCAGCAGTTCGTTGATGGGCCGATTGAGGTGGCAGCCGCCAGCCAGGCATTTCCACATTGGCGTGATGCGGTTTTGCCAGCGTGCCACTCCGGCATCGGGCGACAGGCCGTGTTCACAGAACAGCAGCTCACCATCGTCTTTCAGTACCCGGTGCATTTGCGCCAGTGCGGCACGCCAGTCGGGGATGGTGCACAGCGTGAAGGTGAGCAGCACGGTATCCACACTGTTGTCGGGGAGGGGAATCTGCTCGCCGGGCAAGTCCAGCCAGCGCACTTCCACGGGACTGTTCTTGAGGTGCTTTTTCTCGGCTTTGCGGCGCATGCCCTCGGAGGGCTCCAGCCCCCAGACCCAGTCGACCTTGTCGGCTTCGTAGAGTGACAGATTGATGCCACTGCCCATGCCGACTTCCAGTACCTGACCCCGGCACTGGGGGACCACCTCGGCACGCAATTGCATTACCTCGGGCATGGAGCAGGCGCGGTCGATCACGCTGGGCAGCAGGTATTTTTCGTAGAGCGACATGGCGGTGTGCTTATCTGTTATTGGTTTTCTGCATTGCAGCGAAGCGCACAGGTAAATGCAATGGGCAAAACGGACAGGCACAAAAAACCCCGCCGTAGCGGGGTTGTTGTCAGTGCCGTTCAGGCTTAGGGCATGATGGCCGGCAGTTGTTTCTGCAGGGCCATTTTCTGTTTGGCACCTTCGCCGGTCAGGGCAAAGCCGAGCAGATCGCCGGTCGCTGGATCGACGAATTTGGCGACCACGTTATTGCCGTCTTCTTCGATTTGCCACTCGCCTTTGGCATCGCGCGGCGGCGGCGCCACACATACGGGGCAGGCCGGTGTTTTAATGGTAACAGGCATTGCCGGGTAGCTGACTTCGGTCGGCTCGCCGCTCAGGGTTTTGGCCAGTGCGCGGGCCTGTGCCATCAGTGGCGCTACGTAGACCAGCACGTGACCGGAGACTTCGGCGCAGTCACCCATGGCGTAGACATTGGGCGCATTGGTTTCCATCAGGCGGTTAGTGACCACACCGCGGTTCACCTCAATTCCTGCTGACTTGGCCAGTTCCACCTGCGGGCGAACACCTACCGCAGACAGCACCAGATCGCAGTCAATGGTGTTGCCGTTGTTCAGGGTCACGGTCACGCCGTCGGCCGCCTTGTTCACTTCGGTGACCAGCGGGCCAAAGTGGAAGGTGGCGCCTTTTTCTTCCAGTGCGCGTTGCACGGCTTTGCCTGCGGGCTCTGGCAGCAGCGTAGGCAGGCAGTAGCCCAGCGGATCAACGGTTTCCACCTGCAGACCGCCATTGATCAGGTCATTGGTGAACTCACAGCCGATCAGACCACCACCGATAATGCAGACTTTCTTAACATCGTTGTTGGCGACAGCTTTGCGGAAGTCGTCGTAGTCCAGCAGGTCGTTGACGGAGTAAACGTGGTCCAGAGCGTCGCCGGCAATCGGCGGACGGATGACTTCGGCGCCCAGTGCCAGTACCAGCTTCTTGTAGTGAACCTGAGTGGCGGTGTCGCCGCCGGTGGTCAAGGTCTGGGCTGCGGTATCGATGCCGGTGACCTTGGTCATGGTCCACACGCTGGCGTTCAGGTCTTCACCCATGCCACCTGCATCTTTCTGTGCGAGGGCATCGGCATCCTGATTCTTGGTGAAGCCGGTAGACAGCATCGGCTTGGAGTAGGAGCGGCCATCGTCAGAGGTGATCATTACGATCGGGGTGTCTTTGTCGAACTTGCGCAGCTCGCGAACCAGACCGTAGCCCGCCAAGCCGGTACCAATTACGACGATGGGAGCCTCGCTGCCTGCGCTCGCGGGTTCCTCATGATGGGGGAGATTGCTGGGCTCAGACTGTTCGATCATTTCAAAATCTTCCTTGCCCACACCGCAGTCGGGGCAGAGCCAGTCTTCGGGGACGTCTTCCCAGCGAGTACCCGGTTTAATACCGGATTCCGGATCGCCGGTTTCCTCGTCGTACACCCATCCACAAACAATACATTCCCACTTACTCATACACGTTCCTGCTCGAATTATTTCTACGTTTTATTACGCGGCTGCCACGGTGTGTAACTGTTGACTCGTTATGGCTGCTGGCTTGCAAGTCGTCGTCGATTCACGCATTCTGCCGCACTCAGCGAATGGACTGCCAACAGCCGGTGCTCTTTCTCCCGGCGTTCCGGCAGCCACTATTCAGTGATCAAACCACTGGAAACCCAACATTGTACGCCCTTCAATTAAACCGATGCTACCGCGAAGCGCCCCGCTGGCTGCCAGCTAATCAATTTGTGGGAGGTAATCGACCTCTCACTGCGGCTTCGTGGCTGTTGGACACCGGTTCCCTGACTGCGCATCTCCGGCGCGAAAGCCGGGGTGAATTTCACGTGCGGATTCTGCGGCAATACTGGGGTGTGCCGCAATTGTCAGAGCGTCGCCTGCTGGGCCTGGGCGATCGCGATTGGGCGATGATTCGCGAAGTGCTGCTGTGCTGTCACCAGCAGCCCTGGGTTTACGCCCGCAGTATTCTGCCGCTGAGCAGCATGACCGGCCATCTGCGTCGTTTGCGCGGGCTGGACAGTCGCCCGCTGGGCCATCTGCTGTTTGCCGACCGCAGCATGCGCCGCGAGCCCTTCGAACTCTGCCGGGTTCGCGCCTCTGCACTGCCACTAGCTGAACTGAGTGAGGATTCCACCGAACTGTGGGGCCGCCGCTCCTGCTTTGTCCATGGCGATCGCCGCATTCTGGTGGGCGAGATCTTCCTGCCCGCCTTCCAGCCCTGGTGATCCCCTCGGTATACTGCCCGGCAGCAACGAGGAGATAGGATGAACGCGACGCTACAGCATATTCGTCAGCAGCTGCCCCATTATTTTGCGCTGATGCGCATCGACCGGCCGATCGGCACCTATCTGGTTCTGTGGCCGACCCTGTGGGCGCTGTGGCTGGCGGCCGAGGGGCTGCCGCCGCTGCACCTGCTGTTTATCTTCGTGGCGGGCACCTATCTGATGCGCGCCGCCGGCTGTGTGATCAATGACTTTGCTGACCGCAAGATCGACGCCCATGTGAAGCGCACAGCCAACCGTCCCTTCGCTACGGGCAGCGTGACGGAGAAAGAGGCACTGCTGTTATTTGCGACACTGTGTCTGCTGGCCTTTGTGCTGGTGCTGTTTACCAACACCCTCACGATTCTGCTGTCGTTTGCCGCGGTGGCACTGGCGGCCTGTTACCCCTTTATGAAGCGCTATACTCATTTGCCACAGGTGGTGCTGGGGGCCGCGTTTTCCTGGGGGATGCCAATGGCGTTTGCTGCGGTGCGCAATGAGGTGCCGCTGGAAATCTGGCTGATATACATCGCCGGGCTGATGTGGACGGTGGCCTACGATACCTTTTATGCGATGGTTGACCGCGACGACGATCTGAAGATCGGCGTGAAATCCACCGCCATTTTATTCGGTGACGACGACCGGGCCATTACCGGTATGCTGCAGGCCTCGGCGATCGTGATTCTGGCGATTGCCGGGCCGAAATTCGAGATGAGCTTTATCTACTATGCCGGGCTGATGGTGGCGTCGGGCTTGTTTATCTACCAGCAGAAGCTGATTCGCTATCGCGAGCGTGAGGCCTGCTTCAAAGCCTTTTTGAATAACAACTATGTGGGCATGGCGATATTTATCGGCATTGCACTGCATTACGCCTTCGCTGAGTTAGGTATTGGATGAGCGTGGCGCCCGTGCTTGAGCTGAGTTTTATTGCCAGTATCCGCGAGGTGGAGGCGGCCGACTGGGATGCACTGGCGGGCAGCGATTATCCCTTTCTCCGCCACAGTTTTCTGCAGGCACTGGAAGACAGCGGTGCTGCCTGCGCCGAGTCGGGCTGGCAGCCCCAGCACTTGCTGCTGTATGAGGCCGGGCAACTCTGCGGCTTGATGCCGCTGTATATCAAATCTCACAGCTACGGCGAGTACGTGTTTGACTGGTCATGGGCCAACGCTTACGAGCGCTACGGTCACGATTACTACCCCAAATTGCTGACCGCCATTCCCTTCACCCCGGCCACCGGGCCGCGCCTGGTCCTGCGTGACGATCTTGATCGCGACAAAGTAATGCCCGCGGTGGTGTCGCAAATGCAGGCGCGGGCGCAGCAGCTCAATGCCTCCTCGCTACATATCCTCTTCCCCGACCTCGACGAAACGTCAGCCTGGCAGCAGGCGGGGCTGATGTGCCGAAGCGGACCGCAATACCATTGGTTTAATCGCGATTATCAGTGCTTTGAGGATTTTCTGGCCGACTTCAGCTCGCGCAAACGCAAAAACCTGCGCAAGGAGCGGCGGGTGGTGGCCGAGCAGGGCCTGCGTCTTGAGCGCTTGCGCGGCGATGCCGTGAGCGAGGCACAATGGCGCTTCTTCTTCCACTGCTATCAACTCACCTACGCCAAGCGCAGCGGCCACGGTGGCTATTTGTCGGAAGCTTTTTTTCAGGCGATCGCCCACGCCATGCCGGAGCAGCTACTGCTGGTGCTGGCGTATCATGAGGATAAGCCCGTGGCGGCGGCGCTGAACTTTGAGGGCCGCGACACCCTGTACGGGCGCTACTGGGGCTGCGTGCGGGAATACGATTTTCTGCACTTTGAAGCCTGCTACTACCAGGGTATCGAACATTGCATTGAGCGAGGCTTGTCGCGTTTTGATCCCGGTGCTCAGGGCGAGCACAAAATTCAGCGGGGTTTTACGCCGATCCGCACCTACTCCAACCACTGGCTCGCCGACCCGGCTTTCGCCGATGCCGTGCAGCGTTTCCTCGTTGAGGAAGACGCGCACATCGATGCTTATTTACAGGAAGCCGCCGAGCTGTTGCCGTTCAAGCAGAACGATTAGCGCGGCTCATTGCTGGGCTTTTTTCAGGCCGCGCTCCACCACCAGCAAACAACCGATGGGCAGCACATAGCTGGTGACGATCTGGGTGAGCATCAGGATTTCGGTGCTGCTCCACTGGGCGTCACTGCCGTACCAAAAAATGGCAAGGGGCAGCAGCACAAAGGCCAGGGTCGGCAGAATGCGCCAGAGGTTGTAGGCAAAGCTGCCCGCGTCCTCGCGATCGGCGCGGCGGTAGCAGTAAAAGGTCAGGCCGACACCGACCAGCCCCAGTGCGATGGCATAGCCATTGCCGACCAGGCTGGCCAGAAGTTGCAGGGCGGCGGCGAAGATCAGACTCAGCAAACTGACATTGATCAGGCCGCGCATCAGGCGCAATTTGCGTCGCTCCATACAGCAATCTCCAAGTCAATCATTGGGCTACAGCCTAGCAGCCTGTGCTGTGAATATCCTTTACCAGCAGCCCAAAACGCAAGGCTTGCTCATCCAGCGCTTCACCCATGGGCAGTCGTACCCGATGGCCGGATCCCGGCGCCACCTCGATGGCCTTGCCGTTTTTATCCAGCAGGCTGCCCAACTGGAAGCGGCGATTACCCGAGGGGCTCATCAGCAGGAGCTCGTCGCCCAAGGCGAAGCGATTCTTAACGTCAAGCACCAGATCATCACCGGCAACATCGACCACTTCCGCCACAAACTGCTGGCGCTGTGCGGGATTGCTGCCCTGCTCGTAGCTCTGGTATTCCTTGGGTGGATGACGGCGGTAAAACCCCTCGGTGTAACCGCGGTTGGCCAGGGTTTCCAACTCGTCCATCAGGCCCATGTCGAAGGGCTTGCCGGCAACCGCGTCGTCGATCGCGCGACGGTAGACCTGTGCGGTGCGCGCCACATAGTAATGCGATTTGGTGCGCCCTTCGATTTTCAGCGAGTGAATGCCCATTTCCTGCAGGCGCTGTACATGTTGTACGGCGCGCAGGTCTTTGGAGTTCATGATGTAGGTGCCGTGCTCATCTTCATAGGCGGGCATGTACTCGCCCGGTCGCTGCGCCTGTTGCAGCAGCACGGGGCCCGGCTCGGCGGCGGCTTCCGGTTCGAAGCTCTGCACGGCGATCAGGTCGCCGGTTTCATCCTCTTTGGCCTCGTGGGCCTGGTACTCCCAGCGGCAGGCATTGGTGCAGGCGCCCTGGTTGGGGTCGCGGTGATTCATGTAGCCCGACAGCAGGCAGCGGCCGGAATAGGCAATGCACAGCGCGCCGTGAACGAAGACTTCCAGTTCCATCTCCGGGACCCGCTGGCGGATTTCTTCAATCTCGTCCAGCGACAACTCGCGGGACAAAATGACCCGGCGTATGCCGTTCTGATACCAGAACTTTACCGTCGCCCAGTTGACCGCGTTGGCCTGCACAGAAAGATGAATTGGCAGATCGGGCCAGCGCTCGCGCACCAGCATCATCAGGCCGGGATCGGCCATAATCAGGGCGTCGGGGCCGAGTTCGACAACGGGCTCCAGGTCGCGAATGTAGCTGCGCACCTTGTTATTGTGCGGCGACACATTCGAGGCCAGATAAAACTGTTTGCCCAGTGCATGGGCCTCGTTGATGCCCGTGGCCAGGGTTTCCAGGTCTTTGAACTCGTTGTTGCGCACCCGCAGGCTGTAGCGGGGCTGGCCTGCGTAGACCGCGTCGGCGCCATAGGCAAAGGCGTAACGCATATTGCGCAGGCTGCCAGCGGGGGAAAGCAATTCGCTTGGCATGGTGGGTAGCCCTCCGATAAAACAGGGCGCTATGGTAACGCAGTGCCCCTGCCTGCGGCCTGAATTTTGTGGTGTTGACACAAAAGTTGTTGGATATTTACTAAGCTAGTGACTCTTATCGCTAAAATTGCGCCGTAATATCGGTTAGTATCGAGTGCATTCAGATATTGTCTGGAATAAATAACTCAGAACTGGGGGATTGCTATGAGCAAGCAATGGATGAAGTCTGCTCTGGCGGCGGGCGTGCTGGTCGCGTCTACTGTTGGTGCAGCGAATGCTGAAGAAGAAAGTGGCTTCTACATTGGCGGCCACACTAAATATACCGACGTGTTTGACGCTGACGGTACCCTGAGAACCGATGCACCAACACCAAGTGCTTTCGAGCAATTTCTGATTGATCTGGGTCTGATGGCTCAGCCGGTCGGCACATCCACCGAACTCGATACCGAGTACGATCGCGACTTCGGCTACGGCGCCAGCTTCGGTTACAAGTTCTCTAACCCGCTGCGTCTTGAGCTGGAATACCACGTTGGCGAAAACGACATCAAAGGCAGCAACTCCTCGCTGGAAGTTGAATCGCTGATGGGTAACCTGTGGTATGACTTCCGTGCCGGTGAGCGCCTGCGCCCCTACGTGGGTGGCGGTCTGGGTATGGCGACCATGGATTTGGACGGCGTTGAAGATGACGTGATGATCGGCCAGCTGGGTGCGGGTGTGAACTACAACCTGACGCCGCGTCTGGTACTGGATGCCGGTTACCGTTACGCCGTATCGGAAGACCCCACTTTTGATGCGGGCAGTTCCACCCTGGAAACCGAATACGAGTCACAGAGCCTGTTGCTGGGTCTGCGCTACAACTTCTTCGACGCGAAATACGGCGTTCAGGATGCAGATGGCGACGGTGTTGCCGATGAAGCGGATCAGTGCCCCGGCACACCCCGCGGTGTACAGGTGGACAGCGTAGGTTGCCCGCTGGACGGTGACAAAGACGGCGTTGCTGACTACCTCGACAAGTGCCCCAACACCCCTGCTGGCGAAGAAGTTGACGCACAGGGCTGTTCACTGGATGGCGATGGCGACGGCGTAGTTGATGCCGACGACATGTGTCCTGACACTCCGGCTGGCACCGAGGTCATGTCTAACGGCTGTGGCGGTGAGCAATCTGTCGTACTGCGCGGCGTTAACTTCGAGCTGAACAGCGCACAACTGACCGTGAATGCGGAAACCATTCTCGACGGTGTTGCGGCGACGCTGAGCAGCTCACCGGGCTTCAATGTTGAGCTGCAAGGCCACACTGACAGCATGGGTAGCGACAGCTACAACATGAACCTGTCGCAGAACCGCGCCAAGTCAGTGAAAAACTACCTGGTTAACCAGGGCGTTGAAAGTGGTCGCCTGACCGCACGTGGCTACGGTGAAGAGCAGCCTATCGCCAGCAACGACACCGCTGAAGGCCGTGCGGAAAACCGCCGCGTTGAGCTGAAAGTGCTGGGCGAGCAGGACGTGATGGTGGATGAGGTTTACATGCCCGCCACTGAAGAGCCGATGGAAGAAGAGTCTTCTGTAGTCGATGCGCAGGTTGAAGACTATGAGCCTGCTGCTGACCTTGAAGAAGAGGAAAGCGTAGAAGAGAGCTACGAGTACGATTACGATCCCGCTGCTGAGATCGAGGAAGAAGAGTACGAGTACGACTACGAATACGAGCCCTGATCGGCATCGTTCAGTAGGAACGTAGCTAAAACCGCGGCCCAGTGCCGCGGTTTTTTTTGCCTGCTGATTGCGTCAGCGCTGCCAGATTAACAGGCGGTTGTTGGCGGGCAGTGCGTGGTCGTGTTGCAGTGTGAAACCTGCCGCCGAGGCCAGGGCATCGACGGCTTCGATATCGCGGATGCCGCTGAGCGGGTCGCGCTGTTTCAGAAAGGCGTCGAACTCGGCGTTACTCGGCGAGGAAAAGGCGCCGTTGTAATTGAACGGACCATAGATACATAGCCACTCCAGCGAGGGCTGCTCATCGCGGAGGCGTGCAAAGAAACGCTCCACCGATGCCCAGCTCATAATATGTAACGTGTTGGCTGAGTACAGCGCCTTGAACTGACCCTCGGGCCAGGGCAGGGCGTTGACCTCAAAGGGCAGAGGCGCGGGCAAATTGTCCAGTGAAGCCTCGTCAATCCATAGCCGCGCGCCGGGCAGATATTCCGGCTGGTCGCAACTCTGCCAGCGCAGCCAGGGCATGTGCTCGGCAAAAAATACGGCGTGTTGACCGGTGCCGCAGCCGACTTCCAGCACGCTGTCCACCTGCTTCATCACGGGTAGCAGTCCGTCCAGAATGGGACGCTTGTTGTTTTCACAGGCTTGGGAAAACGGTTTTTCCATGGGGTATCCTCGTTTATGCCATGAGGCTTTTCGTAGACGCTGCTCGCGGCGGCCCGATACACTTTTGCGGGCACAGTGTCGGTAAGGGGAGAACAGGATGCAATACTGGTTGATGAAGTCTGAGCCGGATACCTTCGGTATTGACGATCTGGCAGCGCGACCCAAGGCCACGGAGCACTGGGACGGTGTGCGCAATTATCAGGCGCGCAATATGATGCGTGACCAGATGAAGGTGGGCGATCAGGTGCTGTTCTATCACTCCGCCTGCAAAACGCCGGGAGTGGCGGGGATTGCCGAGGTGGTGCGTGAGGGCTATCCGGATTTCACTGCTCGTGATCCCGAATCGAAGTACTACGATCCCAAGGCCAGCGAGGACAACCCACGCTGGTATATGGTGGACGTGCGTTTTGTGCGCAAGCTCAAGCGGCTGATTCCGCTCAGCGAATTGAAAGCCAATCCGCAGTTGGAGGATATGCCGCTGCTGAAGCGCGGCAACCGCCTGTCGATCATGCCGGTCGACCCGCAGCACTGGCAGCAGATCCTGGCGATGGAATAAGCCTCAGGCGGGCTCGTCGCGCAGGAAGACCCACTCGCTGTCGCTGGACTCTTCGGGGCTGAAGTAATAACCGTCCACGTCGAAGGTTTTGAGCTGTTCGGCGTCGGTAATACGGTTTTTGATGATGTAAGCGCTCATCAGCCCCCGCGCTTTTTTGGCGTAAAAACTGATGATTTTGTATTTGCCGTTTTTAAAGTCTTTGAATACCGGGGTGACCATCTCGGCATTCAGCGCCTTTGGCTTCACGGCGCCAAAGTACTCGTTGGAGGCCAGGTTCACCACCAGCGGCCCGGCTTCTTTAAGCTGGGCATTGATCGCCTCGGTAATGTCATTGCCCCAGAATTCGTAGAGGTTTTTGCCGCGGGCATTGGCAAACTTGGTACCCATTTCCAAGCGGTAGGGCTGAATCAGGTCGAGGGGGCGCAACAGGCCATACAGACCGGACAGAATACGCAGATGCTGCTGGGCAAAGGCCAGGTCATCGTCGCTCATGCTGTCGGCGTCGAGGCCGGTATACACATCACCGCGAAAGGCCAGTACCGCCTGCTTGGCGTTTTCGGGAGCGAAGGGCGTCTGCCAGTCGGCAAAGCGCTGGTAATTCAGCGTGCCGAGTTTGTCGCTGATTTTCATCAGCGCCGAAATATCCTGCGGGGCAAGTGCGCGCAGTTCTTTGATGAGCACCTTGGATTCGTCCAGAAAATCCGGCTGGCTGTACTGCGCGGTGTGCGCGGGGGTGTCGAAATCCAGCGTTTTCGCCGGTGAAATCAGCATCAGCATTGCATCGTGTCCTGTGTAATCGTCGCGCGGTTCAGGCGTTGACCATGTCCTGCCACCAGTTCAGTGGTTCACCCTGATCGTCGTAAACATTGCCGTATAGCCACTCGGCTTCGCCGCGAGCAATCAGTTTGTCGAGCAGTTTTTCCACGGTCAGAAACCCTACGCCGAAATACAGGCTGTAGACCAGTGCGCGCTCATTGCTGACATCCAGGCTGCCGCCTAGCTTTTCCACTTCGGCGGTGAGCTGTTCTTCCAGTGCGCTGTTGGCTTCGCGCAGAAAGACGCGCAGACAGAGGTTGCCGCTGCGCTCCGCTACTTGAAAGCGCCCTCTTGCATCCGGGTTCAGGGCAATGCGGTCCAGTGCGGCCACGCCGCGCACAAACAGCGGCGACTTCAGCAGACGGTACTCGCCTTCTTTGTCACAGGGCGTCGCCAGGCACTGCTCGAAGACGGGCTGTTGATTGACCGGGTGGATGCCGGCGAACAGTTCGAGTCGGGTTTCTTTGTCGGCGAAGGTCGCGTCAGTCATACGAGGGGGAATCCGGCCATAAAAGCGCCTAATGATACCGTGTTTAGCGGTGTGACGCATGGCGACGGCCCGCTTGCTGCGACTATAATGGAGCGCTTTGACGTCGACCCGAGCACGCCAACAATAATGAAAGTGACACTACAACTGATCGACGCCTTTACCGAGGCACTGGGCCGCGCACTGGCCTGGTGTGTGCCATTGATGGTGCTGATTACCGCTGCCGTCGTGGTAATGCGTTATGGCTTCGGCCAGGGCCTGACCGCCTTGCAGGAATCGGTAAGCTACTTCCACGGTACGGTATTTATGCTCGGCGCGGCCTACGCACTGAAACACGGTGCCCATGTGCGCGTGGATATCTTTTATCAGCGATTTTCGCCCCGCCAGCGGGCCTGGGTCGACAGTCTGGGAACACTGCTGTTTCTGCTCCCGCTCTGTGGGCTGATTCTGATCACCAGCTGGGAATTCAGCGCCAAGGCTTGGGAGATTCGCGAAAGCTCGGTAGAGCCGGGCGGCATCCCGGCGGTGTTTCTACTGAAGAGCCTGATTCCACTGATGGCCATAAACCTGGCTTTACAAGGCGTCGCCGAACTGCTGCGCAATGCGCTGGTGCTGATCAACGGGGAGGCTGATCATGCCCGTTGAGCTGTTGCCACTGCTGATGTTCGTGGTGATTTGTCTGGTGTTGATGCTGGGTTATCCGGTGGCTTTCAGTCTGGCCGGGGTGGCGATGATTTTCGCCGGTATCGGTATCAGCATCGGCCACTTTGATCCGAGTTTTCTTGCCGCCTTACCCAATCGCCTGTTTGGCACCATTAACAATATTACTCTGCTGGCGGTGCCGCTGTTTGTGATGATGGGCGTGCTGTTGGAGAAAAGCCGTCTCGCCGAAGAATTGCTCGACAGCATGGCGTCGCTGTTCGGACGCCTGCGCGGTGGCCTGGGAATTTCCGTGGTGGTTGTGGGCATGTTGCTGGCGGCCAGCACCGGCATTGTCGGGGCCACGGTGGTCACCATGGGCCTGTTGTCGCTGCCGTCCATGCTGAAGCGCGGCTACGATCCGGCGTTGGCGACCGGCACGATCTGCGCAACGGGCACACTCGGCCAGATCATCCCGCCGTCGATTGCCCTGGTGCTGTTGGGCGATACGCTGTCCAGCGCTTACCAGCAGGCGCAGTTGGAGATGGGAGTGTTCAGCCCCAAAACGCTGTCTGTTGGCGACCTGTTTATCAGCGCGCTGGTTCCGGGGCTGTTGCTGGTGGGTTTGTATATGGCCTATGTCTTGGGCGTCGCGCTGTTGCAGCCGCACCGTGCGCCCCCGGCGGACGATCTGAAGGCACCCTCGCTGGGCCATTTACTGCACGGCCTGCTGCCGCCGGTGATGCTGATCGCCGCGGTGCTGGGTTCAATTTTACTCGGAGCCGCGACGCCCACCGAGGCGGCCGGTGTCGGGGCGCTGGGCGCGGCGCTGCTGGCGTTTCTGCGCGGCCGTCTTAGCCTGAGTCTGCTCGGTGACGTGTCCCGTGAGACGATGAAAGTCACCTGCATGGTGTTCATGATTCTGATCGGTGCGGCGGTATTCTCGTTGGTTTTCAGGGGGTTTGGCGGTGACGAGCTGATCCACGAAGCCTTCCACGGTATGCCCGGTGGCGTGGTGGCGGCGACAGCCGTGGTCATGCTGGTGATCTTCCTGCTCGGTTTTATTCTCGACTTTATCGAAATCACCTTTGTGGTGGTGCCGATCGTCGGGCCGATTCTTTTGATGATGGGTGTCGACCCCATCTGGCTGGGTATTATGATAGCCATCAATCTGCAGACCTCATTTCTGACGCCGCCTTTTGGTTTTTCTCTGTTCTATTTGCGGGGGGTTGCCCCGGCGTCGGTGGCGACCAGCGATATCTATCGCGGGGTTGCCCCCTTTGTTGTCATGCAGCTGTTTGTGCTGGCCTTGCTGGCGATGTGGCCCGAGTTGGCGACGTGGTTGCCAGCCTGGATACGCAGCTGAGAAATTAGATTGACATTACTAGGGCGCATCCGTTAACTGGGCCCTCAATAATGACCATTAATGCAGGAAGAAGCTTTTATGCGTGACATTGATGACGTGCCGGCCCCCAATGGCGACCTGGCGCTGCAAGTCATAGCGATGCCCGCCGATACCAATGCTGACGGTGATATCTACGGTGGCTGGCTGATGTCGCAGATGGATCTGGCTGGTGGGATTACCGCCGGTCGCCGCGCCGGTGGCCGTATTGCCACGGTGGCCGTTGCCGGAATGGCGTTTCTGACGCCGGTCAATGTTGGCGCGGTTGTCAGTTGTTATACCGAAATTCTGGAAGTCGGCCGCAGCTCCATTCGCGTAAACGTTGAGGTGTGGACCACAGAATACGACGACGAAGAGCCGGTAAAAGTTACCGAAGGCGAATTCGTGTTTGTTGCCATTGATGATAACGGGCGGACTCGCGCAGTTGATTAAGCGTTAGCCCCGACCCGTTGTAAACGGGAGAATAATAATGATGCAGGGCAAAGTGTGTTTGATTACCGGCGCGACCAACGGCATTGGTCGCGCTACGGCGAAAGCGCTGGTAGAACAGGGCGCCGAACTGTTTATCGTCTGTCGCAACCGCGACAAAGGCGAGGCGCTGCTGGCCGAGCTGCGAGCCCTTCGCGCCGATGCGGCACTGACGCTGTTAATTGCTGATCTGGGAAAGATGGCGGATATTCGCCGTGCGGCCCAGGAGTTTCTGGATACCGGGAAACCGCTGCACTTGCTGCTGAACAATGCCGGTGTGGTCAACACCGAGCGCAAGCTCAGCGCCGACGGCATTGAAGAAACCTTTGCGGTCAATCACCTGGCCTACTTCCTGATGACTGAACTGCTGCGCCAGCGGCTGATTGACAGCGCGCCGTCACGCATTGTCTCGGTGGCGTCCGAGGCCCACGCCTTCGCCAAGGGGGTGCAGTTCGACGACCCGGAGTTCGCCAACCACCCCTACAAAACCTTCAAGGTCTACGGGCACTCCAAACTCTGCAATATTCTGTGGACCCGCGAGCTGGCCAAACAACTGGCGGGCACCGGGGTCACCGTAAACTGTGTGCATCCCGGCGCGGTGAGCACCGGCCTCGGTCAGCAGGATGGCGGGTTGATGGCCAGAACGGTGTCGCTGATCCTCAAGCCCTTCTTTCGCTCTCCTGATAAAGGTGCCAGTACCTCGATTTATGTGGCGACGTCGCCCGGTCTGGAAGGCGTGACCGGTGAGTATTTTGCCGACTGCAAGCCCAAGCGCATCAAGCCCTGGGGTAAGGATGACGCCGCCGCTGAAAAGCTCTGGCAGCTCAGCGAAGACTATGTGCGCCGTGCCTGACGGCTAACTACACAATCACGCCCGCCGTTCTCAGGCGGGCCACTTCCTGTTCATCCAACCTCAGAACCTCCGCCAGCACGGCATCACTGTCCTGTCCCAGCACGGGGGCGGGGTGGTAGTGCTTGGGGCGGCTGCGCGACAGTTTAATGGGGCAGCCCGGCCCTTCGACGCTGTCGCCGGAGGGGTGTTGCAGTGGCACCACCATTTGTCGATGGCGAAGTTGGCGATCGTTTAATGCATCGGAGAAACGGTTCACCGGCGCTGAGGGAATACGGTATTTCTCCAACTCGGCCAGCCAGTGGGCGCGGGTATTGCTCTTGAAGATATTGGCGAGCGTTGCGTCGATGAACGCCTTGTCGGCCAGGCGCCCCGGTTGAGTATCGTATTCCGGTTTGTCGAGGGCGGGGCAGTTGAGCATCGCTTTGAGGTTCTGCCAGAAGCCGTCGGTCAGCACGCACAGCACGATGTGGCCGTCGCTGACGGGATAGCTGTTGTAGGGCACGTGTACAAAGTGGCTGTTGCCGATGGGCTCGGGGTCTTCGCCCGACATGCTGTACATGGTCGCCATGTAGTTGAGCAGCGACACCTGTGCATCGAGCATGGAAATATCCACATGCTGGCCGACCCCGGAGCGCTGTCGTTCGATCACCGCAGACAGAATCCCCATGACCGCGAACATGCCGCCGCCCAGGTCGCCGATGGGAATCCCGGCGCGCATCGGCTGGCTGGCATCGGTGCCGGTAATCGACATGCCGCCGCCGTAGGCCTGGGCCACCTGATCGAAGGCAGGGCGATTGGCGCCGGGGCCATCTTCGCCAAAGCCGGTGACGGAACAGGTAATAATGCGGGGGTTGATCTCGCTCAGGTGGGGGTAATCGATCTTCAGCTTGGCAGGCACCCCGGCAGCAAAGTTGTTCACCACAATATCGGCCTCTTTCACCAGCGAATAGAACAGCGCCAGACCGTCCTCGCTTTTCAGGTCGATGGCGACGCTCTTCTTGTTGCGGTTGAGGGTAATGAAATACGCCCCCATGCCGTGTAGCGAGTGCTTGGGGTCGGTGGCCAGCAGCTTGCGGGTGCCCTCACCTTGAAGGGGCTCAATCTTGATCGTCTCGGCGCCCAGGTCGGCCAGCGTCATCGTGCAGAACGGGCCGGAGAGCATGTGGGTCAGGTCGAGGACGCGAAGTCCTGTCAGCGCGCCAGTCATGGCTGTCTTCCTCTATCAAATACGGTTGCGGTGCTAGCGGCTGGCCAGTATGCCGCCATCCAGTGCCAGAGTGCGTCCTGTCATATAGTCCGAAGCCGTCGAGGCCAAATAAATCGCCGTACCGGCAATATCTTCGAGCCTGCCCATGCGCCCGGCGGGAATCTCCGCCACCATCGCCTGTTCATCCAGCGGCGCGGTCATGGCGCTGGGAAAATAGCCGGGAGCAATGGCGTTCACTTTGATGTGGTCGGCCTGCAAGTCGGCGGCGAGCTGGCGGGTTAACGCGATGACAGCCGCTTTACTGGCGGAGTACGAGTAGGTGTTCAGCGGCGAGTGCATCAGTGCGTAGACGGAGGAAATATTGATGATGCTGGCGTAGGCCTCGGGCCGGGCAGCGCGACGCAGTAACGGCAGCAACTGCTGGCTGAGAAAGAATAGGGATTTGAGATTCAGGTTCATCACCTTGTCCCAGCCAGACTCCGGGAACTGATCCAGTGGCGCTCCCCAGCTCGCTCCGGCATTGTTGATCAGCACGTCCAGTGTGTCGGTGTGCTGGGCCACGGCGTCGACCAGCGCCTGTACGCCTGCGGTGGTAGACAGGTCCGCAATCAGGCTGCGACAGTCGCCCAGTTTCGCGAGCCGTGCGCGGCAGTCCTCCAGCTCGCCGGCCTTGCGGGCGCTGATAAATACCGTCGCGCCGCTGCGCACAAAGCCTTCCGCCAGCATCGCACCGATGCCCCGCGAACCGCCGGTGATCAGTACGGTTTTGCCGGCCACAGAAAACAGTGATTTCATGACTGTGCCTCCCGACGGTCGCGATACTGCTCCTCTCCGAAGGAATAGGACCAGGTGTTTTCGTCGAGCTCCATAAAGAAATTCGGCGGCAGTTCGTAGACCCAGCCATTGATCACATCCTTGCCGCGCTCAAAGGCGGGGCGTGCAGCAAGCTGCGCAAACCAGCGGGCGAGATGAGGAAAGCGCGGGGCCAGTTCAATGCCGATCAGCGGCAGTGCGCGCAACCAGGGCCACAGGGCAATGTCCGCAATGGAAAATGCCCCGGCGATGTATTCCTGCTCGGCCAGTTGTGTATCCAGTACCCGGCATTGGCGCAGGGTTTCCTGCAAATAGCGCTGTTGCGCATAGTCCTGTTTTACCCTTGCGTAGCGCACGTAGTGATGGGCCTGTCCCTGCAATGGACCGACGGCCGACATCTGGAACATCAGCCACTGCAATTGTGCATAGCGTTCGGGGCCGCTGGCGGCCAGCAGTCGGCCGGTTTTTTCGGCGAGGTAAATCAGGATGGCGCCGGTTTCAAAGACGGTGATTGGCTCATTACCGCTCGCGGGCTGCGGATCACGCAGTACCGGCAGTTTATTGTTGGGGTTGAGCGCCAGCAGTTCAGGACTGAATTGCTCCCCCTTGCTGATATCGTATTCGATAACACGATAGGGCAGCGCCAGTTCTTCCAGCGCAATCGAAATTTTGTGACCGTTGGGGGTTGGCACAGTATGCAGTTCCAGCACCTTGGCATCCTCTTGTTATTTGTCAACAATATTGACAGTAATGGCGTTCGGCTGTCCAGCATCCGTGCCACGAATTTATTTTTTCGGGCAGTTGACCCGCTTTGATAAAGCCGTTAATAATGTAAACAAAGTTGACATAATATCCGGTCCGTCACGGCCTTGCCGACGGGCTGCCACATAATAAAAACAGATGGATGCTTATGTTCAAAAGTGGTGGGTTTGGGTGGCGCGCCGCAGCGCCGCTGACAGCAGTTTTGTCCTTGGGATTGGCATCGTCGCCGCTGAATGCGGCGGACGCCGCGATGCCGCGCATGATTGAAGAGGTGCTGGTCAGTGCCCAGAAAGTTAAGCAGTCCTCGCAGGATGTGCCGATCTCGCTGACGGCGGTCAGCGGTGAATTCATGAAGTCGGTAGGTGCCGTCAAGTTGCAGGATCTGGCGCCTTATATTCCCAATGTGCGCTTTTCTTCCGACACCGATCCGGCGCTCACCCAGATTAATATTCGTGGCTTTGGCTCCAACCCCCTCAACGCGGCCTTTGAAAGTTCAGTCGGCTTTGTGCAGGACGAGGTGTTCTACAATCGCCCTTCCTATTTCAGTGAGGCCATGTTTGATATCGCCCGCGTCGAGGTGCTGCGCGGCCCGCAGGGCACGCTGTTCGGCAAGAATACCGTGGCTGGGGTGTTCAATGTGAGTACCGTTGACCCCGGCCGCGAGCTGGACGGCAAGCTCTCCTATCAGCGCTTTGATACCGATGAGCAGCAGTTAGAGGCCGCGGCGACGGTGCCGATGGGGGAGCGCTTGAGTATGCGTCTGGCGCTGATGGAGCGCGATCGCGACGGTGAGCTGTATAACCAGTTCCTCAACCGTCAAGACGACGAGCACCGTCAGAGTGCCCAGCGTATCAAACTGTTTTTCGACCCCTCTGATCGCCTGCATCTGGCGCTGACCGCATTTCGCTCAGATACCGAGGCGAATTACTGGGGCTTGCAGATTCATCAGCTCGACGAAGATACGCGCACTTTCTTGAGCAATTATGACCCTGAAGTCGAAGATGACCCCTATAACTTTCGGAGTTCATATAATACTCCCGGCTATGTGAACAAGAATTCGGATGGCGTATCGCTGTTGGCGGAGTGGTCGCTGGGTGAACTGGCCGGGCTGCGCGACACCGTGGTGACCGGTATTGCCGCCACCAGCACGCTGCTGATCGACAGCCTGACCGACCTCGATGCCTCCCCGGCTGACCTGGCCAATCTCGGCGTGGGCTCTGACTACAAGCAGGATTCGCTGGAGCTGCGCTTTACGGCGTCTGCCGACAGCCTTTTTGGTCTGGGCGACGACGTCAATCTGGTGGCCGGGCTGTATTACCTCGACTCGCGGTTTGATCAGACCACTCAAATTCGCGCCGGGCGGGATCTGCTTTCCTACCTCACGACCGATGATGCACTGCAGCTAATCAGCGGCAATACTTCAGTGGGCTCCGGCGGTTTATTGGGTGGGTTGAATCTGGCGGGGCTGGGCCTGCTCTCCGGGCTGGGGTCGGCGATTATCGGTGACGACCGCTATATCCTGGACTACGGCCTGGATACCACCGCCTATGCGGCATTTGCGCAGTTCAGCTGGTCGCTCGGCGAGCATTGGGTCATTACCCCGGGCCTGCGTTACAGCCGCGAGCGCAAAACGGCGCTGGCCACCGGCGAGGCAAGCTGCCGCACCGCCGCACTGGGTCTCTGTATTATGGCGACGGCGCTCAGTGCTGAAGACTACCAGGCCGACGATCTGAATCGCCGCGAGAGCGATCTGTCGCCGAAACTGTCGGTGCAGTATTACTTCAATGAACAGAGCAATCTGTTTGCCAGCATTGCCCGTGGCTACAAGAGCGGTGGCTTCAACGCCTCCTCCTTCGGCGGTGAAGACCTCAACTTTGAGCCCGAGGAAGCGCGCACGGTGGAAGCGGGTTTCAAAGGCACCTTCTTTAACAGCAGTCTGCAAGTAAATGCGACGGTGTACCGGACGGAATTCGAAAACCTGCAGGTGCTGGCCTTTAACGGCGCGTTCTTCGATGTGAAAAACGCCGCCACCGCGATTTCCGACGGCGTGGAAATGGACTTCACCTGGCTGACGCCGCTCCCCATTCTGCGGATTAATGGTTCGCTGGGCCTGCTTGATGCCCGCTACGACAGCTATCCGGCTGCGCCAGCACCGATCAACAATGGCGTGGATGCCCAGCAGGATCTCAGCGGCCGCCGTATATCCTTTGCTCCCAAGCAGACTGCCAGCCTGACGCCGACCCTGGAGTTTCCACTGTTTGGCCTGGCGGTCAGTGCGGCGGTCGATGTGCTCTATCAGGGCGATCAGTACACCGATGGCGACCTCGATCCGGTGAGCTTTTCGCCGGGTTATACCACCTATTCCGCGCGTTTGAGCCTGGCCTCGCCGGATATGCGCTGGGCTCTGACGCTTGGTGGCAGCAACCTCAGCGATGAGGAAGTGCTTGGGCAGGTGCTGGACACGGTGTTCTTCCCCGGTACCTATAACAGCCGTCAAAAGTCGGGTCGCAAGCTGTTTGCCGCCTTGAATCTGCAGTGGTGAGCGGGGGAGCTTTTCCACAAAGGTGAGCGTGGGGGGCGGAAAGTGCTAGGCTAGCTGTCCAATAATCAGAAGGGCATTTGCCATGCACGACACGCTTCCCGATACCGGCCTGCAACTGCGCTCGCTGGTCACCGACGACGGCTACCTCAAGCTGATACTGAAATCCTCGCCGATCCCCGAGCCGGGCGACGACGAGGTGGTGGTGCGCATTGAAGCGACCCCCATCAACCCCTCGGATCAGGCCACACTGATTGCCCCCGCCGATGTCAGCACCGGCAAAACCACGGGCAGTGGTGCCGATACCGTGTACACCGCGAAGCTGCGTCCTGGTCTGGAGAACCGCGTCAAACCGCGAATCGGCAAGCCGCTGGCAGCGGGAAATGAAGGGGCGGGCACCGTGGTCAAGGCCGGTGCGAGCGCCGCCGCGCAGGCACTGTTGGGCAAAACCGTGGCGGTGATGGATGGCGCGCTTTACTGCCAGTACCGCAAAGTGAATGTGATGCAGTGCCTGCCGCTGAATGACGGCACCTCGGCCCGCGACGGCGCGTCCTGCTTTGTGAATCCCCTGACGGCATTGGGTATGGTTGAAACGATGCGCCGTGAAGGTTTCAAGGCGCTGATCCACACGGCGGCGGCGTCCAATCTCGGGCAGATGCTCAATCGTGTCTGCCAGAAAGACGGCATTGAACTGATTAATATTGTGCGCAAGCCCGAGCAGGTCGAGCTGCTGAAATCCCAGGGCGCTAAATACATCTGCAATTCCAGCGACGACAGCTTTATGAGCGATCTGACGCGGGCGATTGAGGAGACGGGTGCCTATCTGGCGTTTGACGCTACCGGCGGCGGTGAGCTGGGTAGCCGTATTCTCACTTGTATGGAAAAGGCGGCGCTGAAAGATGTCGAGCTGCCGGGCCCCTACGGCTCCAATACCTTCAAGCAGCTCTACATCTACGGCAGCCTGGATTTGTCGCCGACGATTATCCACCGCAACTTCGGCTTCAGTTGGGGCATTAATGCCTGGCTGCTGACGCCGTTCATTGCCAAGGTCGGACCGGAGCGCGCCGGCGAATTGCGCCAGCGCGTGGCCGATGAGCTGCACAGCACTTTTGCCAGCCACTACAGCGATGAAGTGTCGCTGCTGGATGTATTGCAGGCCGACGTGGTCGCCGAGTACAGCCAGCAGGCCACCGGCAAGAAATACCTGATTAATCCCAGCCTGTAAGCGGCTTCGCGTGCCGGGCCCGGCAGCCCGGTACGCCCTTCCTCACAACACTCAGTCCACAAAGCCTTTTCGTGTGAGCCAGTCATCGCAGACCGCCACTGCGGCGGCGAGCTTGTCGGGCTGACCGAAGTAGTAGTGTGTCGCGCCTTCAATATCGTGACGCTCCTTATTGTCGTGCGCAATGGCGTCGAACAGGCGCTGGGTGTGGCTGGGGGTGCAGGCGTCGTCGGCGGTGTTGCCGACCACCAGTGTCGGCACCGAGATCGACGCCGCGCAGCGCACGCCGTCGGCATTGGAGTCGTCATAGCTCCATTGCGACAGCCAACTGCGCAGGGTGCAGAACCGTGCCAGTCCGACCGGGCCATTGTTCACCACCTGCGGATCGCCTAAATAGCACCAGTTGGGCTTACGCTCATTGGGATCAACGGCCGGGTCAAGCCAGCGCGGGTCGGCCATGGTGCCGTGCACCACAAAACCAAATTCATCGTGTTCGCGTCCCGCCGACTTCAAGGCGGTCAGCTTGTCCTTTACCCAGCCGGTAATGCGCCGGTTTCGGGCGATCTGGGCGGCGCGATAGCGTGCCAGAAAGTCATCACTGTAGGGCGCCTGATTGGGGTTGGCGGGATTGTAGAGATCCAGTTCCGGGTCTTTCTGGTCGGGGTCACTCTCATCCAGAATCGAGGCATCCATCCACTCGGTGAGCGTGTGGGCGCGGCTGACGTGCGCGGCGAGAATCATCAAGCCATCGGCGGGGATGAATTCTTGTATGGTCAGGTCTACCGGGTCACCGGCCGGTGTCTGCCGGATGCTGGGCTGTTCCGCCTGGCTCTGATAGAACAGCGACAGCGAACCGCCGCCGCTCCAGGCCGCCAGAATGACCTTGTCGTAGCCCAGTTCGGTTTTGGCGTGGCGGATGCAGTTGCCCATGTCGATGGCAACCTTCTCCATAATCAGCGCACTGTCATTGCCGGAGTAACGGCTCTGGCAGTAAATCACCGGGAATCCCGCCTTCGCCAGCGCCACCACCATGGGTAGATACTCGCCGCCACCCACCGGGTGCATAAATAAAATCACCGTGTTACAGCGCGGATTGGCGGGCTTCAGGTGATGAGATTTCAGCGCGCCAAAATCCAGCGGCCCGCCGTAGGTTTCTTTGAACGGACTTTTGTCCTGATAAAAGATCAGGTAGGGAATTCGCTCGTAGCTTTTACCGGACGCACTCATTATCGTTTTCCTTGTGTGGTCTTTGTCGGATCTCTATATTGTCAATTTTATTTACAATAAATCAAGATAAAGCTGCCCCGTTTTCGCCCGCATTGGCCTACAATGGGCCATCGTTTTAGGGAGTAAGGCAAACCATGAAAAAACTGGTGGATAAGGAGCAGGACTACCTGATTGGCACCCTGGCCTACGCGCTGTATTGGGTGGACGAAAGCCTGCAGGCCAGTCTTGACGCAGCGGGCTGGGCGCGTATGAACCGCAGCCGTTCGATGATCATGCTTAATGTCACGGCGGGTATTAACCGCCCGGCGGACATTGCCCGCAATCTCGGTGTCAGCCGTCAGGCCATCCACCAGATTTTGCAGGGCATGCGCGATGAGGAAATTCTGGAGCTGGTGGCCGATCCCCGCGACAAACGCGCCAAGATCGTGCAGTTCAGCCCCGCCGCCGATGCCATTCGCCGGGATGCGGAGCGCATTCTGATTGGTATTGAACAGCAGCTTGAAGCGCGTATTGGCAAGACCGCTTACAAGGGATTAAAGCAGGCACTGAACCGCAACTGGGGACCGGTGGCCATTGTTGCGCCGGAGCGCTGAGACCGGTATTGACCATAGCAGAGCGATAATAATAAGGAGTCCATCATGTCGACCATTGCCGTGTTATTCCACAGTGGCTACGGCCATACCGAACGCCTGGCGCAGGTGCTGTTTGAGGCCATTGCGGCTGAACCGGATGTCAGCGCCAGTTTTATTACCATCAATCAAGATGGTGAGATCGGCGACGCTGACTGGAGCCTGCTGGACGGTGCCGATGCCATTGTTTTTGGCTCGCCCACCTATATGGGTGGTGTCTCCTGGCAGTTCAAGCGTGTGGCCGATGCCTCCAGCGGGCGCTGGATGGCGCAGCAATGGAAAGATAAACTCGCCGCCGGATTTACCAACTCGGCCTCCATCAATGGCGATAAGTCGGCCACGCTGAGCTACTTGCATACTTTCGCGATGCAGCACGGCATGCTCTGGGTCGGCACCGGATTGCCCGCTGCCAACACCAAGGCGGCGCAGCGCAATGATGTGAATTATCTCGGGGCGTTTTCCGGACTGATGGCCCAATCACCCGCCGATGCCAGTGTTGAAGAGGGGCCGCTGCCCGGCGATCTGGAGACCGCCAGACTCTTTGCGCGACGCATTGTTGCGCAGTGTCAGCGTCTGGCGGATTAAGAGTAAACGCGGCGGCTTGCTCAGCCGCGGCCGCGTTTATCGAGGCGCTCGGCGCCGAACACGGATTCTTTCTGTGGACGGGTTTTCGCTGTCCAGGCCGCCAGTGCCTCGCGAGCGTGTGCGGCTTCTTCCACCATAATCGCCTCGCCGTTTTCCGCCCGGCAAGTGATCTCAACCTGAATCCCGTTGGGGTCGTACATATACACCGAGTGCACAAAGCCGTGGTCGACCGGCCCCAGGCAGGTTTTACCCGCGGCGTTGAGTTTGTCCTGCCAGGCTTTCAGCGTTTCCAGTGATTCGGTTTCCAGCGCAATGTGCATATCGAAGCTGTCTTTGCGGCCAAAATGTTCGGGTTTGGAAATGCCTGGCTCGTCGAAAAAAGCCAGATAATTGCCGTCAGCCAGCTCAAAAAAGATGTGCAGAAAGTGCCGGTTGCGGCCGAGATTTTCACCAAAGTCGATATCTTCCTCAAAGGCGGCGGCCAGCTTCAGGCCGAGTAAATCCTCGTAAAACCAGCGCGTCTGCTCCGCATCGACACAGCGGTAGGCGGCATGATGGACATTGCCCAGGGGCGTAAGCGGGGTGCTCATGATATTGGCGTCTCTCTTATTATGGGCCGCGTAGCGGCGCGGTTCCGTATGCAAACAAGTCAATATGCTTGACAATAATGCAGCACGTTGATTGACTTGGCAAGAGTCGATCACTGAGGCGGAGAATAATAAAATGACGCCAGTCTGGACCGACATCCGCCAACAGTTGCGGGTGTTTTTAGAGCAGGAAATCTATCCCCGTGAGCCGCTGATGCAGTCGGCGGACCACGACCGTGCCGAGGCGGTGCTGGCTGAGCTGGCGCAAAAAGCCAAGGCGCAGGGCCTGTGGGCCTTCGGGCATCCGCGTGAGCTGGGTGGCATGGGTATGCCGTTTATGGAGTACGTCTACCTGAATGAGGTGATTGGGCGCTCCGAGTTTGCGCAGCGTATTTTTGGCACCTACACGCTGCAGGACTCGATGATGCTCGACCTCTATGCCTCGACGGCGCAGCGCGAAAAATACCTGATGCCGCTGGCCGCAGGCGAGATCAACCCCAGCTTTGCGATGACCGAGCCGGGAGTCTCCAGCTCCGACCCCACGCAAATCGAAACCACCGCGGTGCTCGACGGTGACCACTGGGTGATTAATGGCCGCAAGTGGTTCACCACCGGCGCCAATATTGCCGCCTACACCACGGTGATGTGTCGCACCGAGCCCGATGCCCCGGCGCACAGCGCCTTCAGTATGATTCTCGTGCCGATGGGCACACCGGGCTATCGTCTGCTGCGGGAGACCCCGGTGTTGGGAATTAACGGCGGCCACTTCGAGGCGGAATACGACAATGTGCGGGTGCCCGCTGACCACCTGCTGGGCGGTCGTGGCGAGGGCTTTCTCATCGCCCAGAAGCGTCTCGGGCCGGGGCGCATTTTCCATTGCATGCGCTGGTTGGGACAGGCCCAGCGGGCCTTTGATCTGATGTGCGAGCGACTGCAGCAGCGTCGCGCCTTTGGCTCTCCGCTGGCCGACAAACAATTGTTGCAACAACACGTCTTCGACAGCTTTCAGGAAATCCAGGCCTGTCGCCAGCTCACCTTGCACGCGGCGCGCTGCATCGACAGTGGCGACGATGCGCGGGTGGAGATTGCTGCCATCAAAGTGGCGGGCGCGCGCATGCTGCACAACGTCATCGACCGCGCGATTCAGGTTCACGGCGCCGAGGGCCTGACTGACGACACGCCGCTGAGCCGCATGTATCGGCACGCCCGCGAGGCGCGCATTTACGATGGCCCCGATGAAGTGCATATCCAGTCGCTGGCCAAACGCGTGCTCAAACGCTATGCCCGCGGCGAGGGCTGGGACTTTGGCGAGCGCGATGCGGAGCTGATGTCGTGAATGCCGTCAGCGAGATGCTCGGCGAGGTATTGGCCGACGAAGGCGGCTATCACTGCAGGGTTCAATCTATTCGCCCGCTGACCGGTGGTGCGGCGGCGCAGATCTTCGCGGTGGATGCACTGCTGGATGGCGAACCCGCTCCGCTGATTCTGCGCTGTGGTGACGAGACCAGCCAGTTCGGTAACGCCCTGCAAAAGCGCCAGGAAGCCGAGGTGATTCGCGCGGCCTTTGCGGCCGGCTTACCGGTGCCGGAGGTCTTGGCGATCACGCCGGAGTGCGGCGACGTTGGAGCGGGTTTTGTGATGCGCCGCCTCGGCGGTGAGTCGCTGCCCAAGCGCATCCTCACGCTGCCCGAGCTGGCCACTGCCCGCGAGCGGCTGGCCCGCCAGTGCGGCGAGGTCCTCGCGCGGCTCCACGCGATGCCCATTGCGGGTTTGCCCTTGCCACGCTTTTCGGTAGCCGAAGACCTCGCCCGCTACCGGCAGCGCTACCGTGAATTTGATGAGCCGATCCCGATTTTCGAGCTGGCTTTTGCCTGGCTGGCGGCCAACCCGCCCCGATCTCGTCCTCCGGCGCCAGTACATGGGGATTTCCGTAACGGCAATATTCTGGTCGACGAGCAGGGACTCAGCGGCGTGCTGGACTGGGAGCTGGCGCATATCGGCAACCCGGTGGAAGACCTCGGCTGGCTGTGTGTGAACTCCTGGCGTTTTGCGCAGGTGGACCAGCCGGTCGGCGGCTTTGGCAGCAAAGCCGATTTGCTGGCGGCCTATAACACTGGGCAAGCAACGCCGGTCACCGACGATGAACTGGCCTATTGGGAAATCTTCGGGGTGCTGAAGTGGGGGGTGCTGTGCCTGTACCAGTGCGCCGTTCACCTCAGTGGCCAGCAGGTGTCGGTGGAGCGCGCGGCGATTGGGCGCCGGATTTCCGAGTGTGAAGTGGATCTTATCCGATTGATTGAGGAGCGCACATGAGCAGCGACTACCCCAGTGGCGAGCAGCTTTGCGCCGCCATCGACGGCTTTCTGCGAGACCGCGTACTGCCTGCTATCGACGATCCTAGTCTGCAATATGGTCTGCGGGTTTGCCTGCACAGTTTGGGTATTGTGCAGCGCCAACTGGCGCAGGGCGAGGCGGTGACGGCGCGCGAGCGCGACGGCTTGCAACGGCTGCTGGGCAATACTGAAGAACAAGCGCTGCGCACACTGCGACGCTCACTTTGTGCGTTGATCGCTCGCGGCGAGGTCGATATTGGCGACCGGCGCCTGTTATGGGCATTGCAGGACATTGCCGCGGCAAAACTGGCGGTCGACAATCCCAAGTATCGCCCCGTGCCGGTCTCGGGGAACAACAATAATGCATAAGAAATTCCAAGGAGTGTCACCGTGAGCAGCTTATTCAGCAGTTTCAACGACTATCTGCCCTTCCACGCCGCACGGCGGGGCGATAAGCCGATGATGAAAGATGATCGCAAGGATCTGAGCTTTGGCGAGGTGCATGCGCATGTTGAACGCATCGCGGCGGCGCTGCAGCGCGATGGTCTGAAGAAGGGCGACCGCATTGCCATTCTGGCGAAGAACTCGGTCGACAATCTGAGTGTGTTTATGGGCTGTGCCCGTGCCGGGGTGATTCCGGTGGGGGTCAACTACCGTCTGGCCCCCGGCGAAGTGGCTTACATTGCTGCTGATGCGGGTGTGAAAAAGCTGTTTCTCGACGCCGAGTTTGCCCCGCTATGTGAAGGCTGCGGCGAGTTGCCGCGCGTCATGCTGGATGGCGATGGTGACGGCCCATCGCTGGCGCAGTGGTGCGAGGGCGCCGGGCAGGCCAGCGCGGTGACGATCGCTGGTGACGATATTCTGTTTCATATGTATACCAGCGGCACCACGGGACATCCCAAGGGGGTGCTGATCAGCCACGGCAATGTCCTGCTCAACAGCTACCAGTCGCCGATGAGTACCGGCATCTGGCCCTGTGAAGAGGACCGCTCACTGGTGATCGCCCCTACCTTCCATGCGGTGGGTCTGGTCGGCGCCATGCTGGGGGTAATCTACGGGTCGTCGATGGTGATTCATCGCGACTACGACCCGGTGGGTATGATCGAGACCCTGGCGAACGAGCGCATCACCACCGTGGCCGTGATTCCGGTGATGCTGCAATTCTCGCTGGCGATGGTGCCGGATATGAGCGGCTACGATTTCTCGGCGCTGAAAACAATCAACTACGGCGGCTCGCCGATCTCCGAATCGCTGCTGCGCCAGTGTATTGAGGTGTTCGATTGCGACTTCGTGCAGGGCTATGGTCAGACTGAAGCTACCATGGCGTTGACCTTCCTGACCGCGGGCGATCACCGCCGAGCGCTGGCGGGGCAGCCGGGACTACTGCGTTCCTGCGGTCGCGCGGTGTTTGGCACCGAGCTGAAAATCGTCAATACCGAAGGACAGGAATGTGCGCCCGGTGAAGTGGGTGAAGTGCTGGCGCGTGGGCCACAGCTCATGCAGGGCTACTGGCAGCGTCCCGAGGCGACCGCCGAAACCATTGTCGATGGTTGGTTACACACCGGCGATGCGGGCATCTTCGACGACGATGGCTATCTGTATATTCAGGACCGGGTCAAAGACATGATTATTTCCGGCGGCGAGAACATCTATCCGGCGGAGATCGAGAACCTGCTGATGAGTCATCCCGATATTGCCGATGTGGCGGTGATTGGTCGCGCCGATGAGCGCTGGGGCGAGGTGCCCATGGCGGTGGTGGTGAAGGGCGGAGAGAGCCTGCCGTCGGTCGATGAGCTGGTGACGTTCTGCCACGGCCGCATTGCCAACTTCAAAATTCCCAAACACATTCACGAAGTGCCCGCGCTGCCTCGCAACCCCTCGGGCAAAATCCTCAAAAAAGATCTGCGCGCGCAGCTCGCCAATGTGGATCACAGTGAGACAGCACAGGCCTGAACGGGAGCGTTAGCATGCAAAAGTCTGCGATCGATAAGGATTATCTGACGATGCCCCGTCGCCCCAGCGGCGACCTGAAGCATATTCCCGGCGACGACGGTGCCTTGCCGGTTCTCGGCGATACGGTGCGTTTTCTGACCGACTACCTCGGCATGTCGATGGAGAAGTACCAGCGTTACGGGCGGATTTTCCGCAACCGCGCCATGTTGCAGCACACCGTCGCACTGGTCGGTCCTGAGGCCAATGAGTTGGTGCTGAAAGACAGCGAGCGCTTGTTCTCCAGCAAGAAGGCCTGGGACCCCTTCCTCGACCGGCTGTTTCCCAACGGCTTGATGCTGATGGACTTTGCCGACCACAAGGTGAACCGCCGTATTCTGCAGGGCGCCTTCAAAAAAGACGTGCTGGCCAGTTACGTGGATACCATGAACGGCATGATCGGGCAGCGCCTGTCGCAGCAAACCGTCGAGGAAACCCTCAGTTTTCAGGCGCTGGCCAAATCCATGTTGCTGGATGTGGCGGCTCAGGTGTTTATGGGGGTGGCGATCGGTGATGAGGCCCAGCGCCTGAATCGCGCCTTCGTACATGCCATGGAGGCTTCGCTGGCGGTGGTGAAATTGCCGATTCCAGGCACTACCTGGAAGAAGGGCTTGGATGGTCGCCGGGTGCTCGAACAGTTTGTGGAAAAACACATCGCCAGCAAGCGCCAGTCGCCGGGGCCTGATTTCTTCTCCCAGTTCTGTCAGGCCCGGGATGAAGACGGCAATATGCTCAGCGATGAGGCGGTGCGCGACCACGTGATCTTCCTGCTGTTTGCCGCCCACGACACCACCACCAGTACCCTGTGCTCAATGATTTACCTGCTGGCGAAGCACCCGGAGTGGCAGGATCGACTCTGGAACGAGATACAGGCGCTGGATACCGATGCGCCGGACTTCGATCAACTGGCGGAACTGCCGCTGTCACAGTACGCCATGCAGGAAACCCTGCGGATGTACCCGCCGGTGCCGGTTATCCCTCGGCGTACGGTGCGTGAAACCGAGATCTTTGGCTATCGCATTCCCGCCAATACCTCGGTGGGGGTGTCGCCGCTGATGACCCACTATTTAGAAGAGTGGTGGACCGAACCCCGCAAGTTCGATCCCGAGCGTTTTGCGCCGGAACGCGCCGAGCACAAGCGGCATTTTTATCAGTGGCTGCCTTTTGGCGGGGGAAGTCACAAATGCATCGGTCTGAACTTTGCCGAAATTCAGGTGAAGATTGTGCTGTTCCATCTGCTCAAGCACTTCCGCATTGAGGTAGCGCCGGATTACGTCATGCCTTACAACCCGGTGCCGATCTCTTTTCCCACCGACGGTTTGCCGGTGCGCTTTCGCCGTCGTTAGACGGGTCTGCGTTCGGGGTCAGTCTGCCTCAATGAGATGCCGGCTGACCCAGAGCACTTCTTCCTCAATACTGCCCGCACGGGGTAAGTGGCCAATCTGGGTTTCTGCCACGCCGATGGCGATCAGCAGTCTGGCGCGGCGGTGGGCTTCAGTGTCGCTGTGCCCCAGTGCCCTGAATTGTTCACAGAGAAAATCCATGAGCAGGCGGTCGGCGCGAGCGACCGCCTCCGCTACCGCGGGCTCCTGTCGCGCCCAGTCGCGCATCACTGCATCCATGCGCATAAAGTTGCCACTCAGCCAGAACTGAATTGTCGACTGAAAGGTGTCGCGGGGATTGTGGTTGCTGGCCTGCTCGATGCGCTGGTGAATACTCTCGTGAAACACCCCTGACCAGGCGTCGACCAGAGCGCTGATCAGCGCCTGCCGGTTTTTGAAATGCCAGTAAAAGCTGCCTTTGGATACCTGCAGTGCCTCGCAGAGGGCATCGATGGTGAGGGCTTTGACTGAGCCGGTTTCCGCTAGCAGCTCCAGCGCGGCATTAATGAAGTCCTCGCGACTTCGTCGGCCTGTGTCCGCCATAAAGTGTCATCCAATTTAGTCAAATATATTGACAATAATAAAACCGTACCATACGGTATGGTATAGAAATACTGCCGTACCAAAATAATCAATAACAATGAGTCAGGGCAATGTTTTTTCAGCAATTGGGCGCACAACTCGCCCCGTATTATCTGCACATCAAATTTCTGCACCTGAGCTTTGCCGTGCTCTGGCTGGGCAGTACCGCAGTGGCTTACCTCAATTATCTGGTGCCGGTGATGCGCGCCTGGCAGCGCGATCCGCGCAATCCCGAGCGCATTGCTCAGCGCAATCTGGCGATGGAGCGCTTCGATCACGGTGTGCTGATTGAACACGCGGCCTTCCCGCTGCTGCTGTTAAGCGGACTGGCGCTGCTCAGTGTCGGCGCCTGGGGGCCACAGCATTACTGGTTGGCGTTGAAGTTGTGCATTGTGGTGCTGGTGTTTCTGCCCATTGAGATTGTCGATTACTGGCTGTCGCATTTTGGCGGTAACAAACGGCAGATCCGTCTCAGTGGCCGAGCTGATGCGGCCCGGCGCTATGAGCAGGTCCTGCACCAGCACTGGTGGTTTTTGATTGTGACCACGCCGCTGATTTCCGTGACCGGCCTGCTGGTGCTGTACCTCGCCGTCGTCAAACCCCTGTAAATCGTGGAGAGAAGTTGAGAATGGATGCGCTCGCTCATGTTAAGCCCTTTCAGGTTGATACCCCCCGGCTGCTCAAGATTGCTGCCGCCATGGGGCTGTATCTGCTGATTGTCATCTGGCCCTGCTTTATCTGGCTGCGGCACTGGCTGGCAGACGATGCCTCGCCGGGATCGCCGACAGCGCTGGGCGCCGTGCTGCTCGTCGCGCTGTTGCTTGCGGCGTATGCCTTTGTCGTGATGAAGCGGCTCTGTCTGCCGCGACAGTAAACGGATTTCGATTCCACCCATTCGACATCAGGTGAAACAATAATGAAAAAAGCCATCACCGCCCTTGTCATTGCGCTGGCTGTTCCCGCTCAGGCGCAGACCGTCAGCCAGGCAAACAGCCCGCGACCGGCGTATCTGGAAGAGGTGATTGTCACCGCCCAGAAACGATCGGAATCGATTCAGGATGTGCCGATCGCGGTGTCAGTCCTCAGTGCCGAGCGCATGAAGAACTCCGCGGTCACCTCCTTTGAGGACATCTCGCTGGCAAGCCCCAACACCGAGATCAATATGACGCCGGGCTATGTGCAGGTGGGCATGCGCGGTCTGAACTCGCCGATTAACGACGGCATGGAGCAGGCGGTGGGCGTGTATGTGGACGGTATCTACTACGGGAAAACGGCGTTCCTGCAAGACGCGTTTCTGGATATCAGCCGGGTGGAAATGCTCAAGGGGCCGCAGGGGACCCTGTTTGGCAAGAACACCGTGGCGGGGGCGATCAGCATCAGCACCGCCAATCCGGAGAACGAGTGGGCGGCCAGCGCGATGATCGGTGGGGGGCAGTTCAATGGTGAGCATTACGAGTTGATGCTCAACGCGCCCTTAATCGAAGACCGGCTCGCGCTGCGTATCGCCGCCACGCGGCAGCGACAGGACGGCTATGTGCGCAATACGCTGCGGGGCAGCAGCGAAAAACGGGTCGATAAAGAAGGTCTGCGTGCCAAGTTGCTGTTCACGCCAACAGATCGGTTGTCGGCGGTGCTCACCTATTATCAGGGCGAATCCCGCGATTCGGGTCAGGGCTGGGAGCCTTTCTTGCTGACGGGCGCTGCGGAATTTCTCCACGGCCGCTTTGATCCCACGCTGGAGACCGATTTTGATTATCGCAGCCATGCCGATGCGCCCAATCAAAGTCGCAGTGATACCGAGGTCGTCAATCTGGAGGTGAATTGGGATGTGGGTGAGCACACACTGACCCTGATTGGCAGCGATGCCCGCGCCGATGAATGGCTGTATCTGGATGCCGATACCGCATCGGCGCCGATTGCCGACTGGGGGCGTCGCACCGACTACAACCAGCAAATGCTGGAGCTGCGCTTGAGCAGCCCGCCGGGTCGACTGGAATATCTGCTTGGCGCCTTTGCCTACCGCTCGGAGAATAATCTGCGTGGCGAACTGCGGATGTTGCCCGAGGGGCCGCTGGACGATCTGGTGGTGCCGTTGCTGGGTATCGATCTGCTCGACACGCTGCTCAACGACTTGCTGGGCCCCGTCACTAATCCGATTGAAGATCTGCTCTACGGGGTGCTCAGCGATGCATTGTTCCAGCGCTTTGATCAGCGCACCGAATCGCTGGCGCTGTTCTCTCAGTTCACTTGGAAAGTGACCGACCGCCTTAGCCTGATTGCCGGTTTGCGCGCTTCTGAGGAAGAGAAGCAGGTCTTGCTGGATCAGAATTACGAGGAAACAGGTCTGCTGCTGACGGCCGCCTTCGGCGTTACCGAATACACGCTGGACGATAGCCGCAAGGAGTCGACGCTGGTGCCGAAGCTGTCGGTGAAATATGAGTTGGGCGACGACTTGCTCTACGCCAGCTATGCCGAGAGCTTCAAGGCCGGTGGCTATAATCCGCTGGCGCGCACCGCAGAGGAGTCGGGGTTTGAAGAGGAGAGCGCCAAAGCGCTTGAGCTGGGTTACAAGCTAACCGGCTGGGATGGCATGCTCACCCTGAACGCGGCGCTGTACCGCACCGAGTTCAGTGATATGCAGATTCAGGCCTTTATCGGCAACGGCTTCATTGTGAGTAATGCTGCCGAGGCGACGACGCAAGGGGCCGAGTTTGACCTGAGCTTTCGTCCGGCGGAGGGCACCTCGCTCTATGCCAGTTGGGGTTACAGCGATGCACGCTTCGACACCTTCAAAGATGGTCCGTGCACCGCGGCCAACGGCGGCGACTTCTGCGATTTGAGTGGCTCGCGCCTGCCCCGCGCTCCCAAGTACAGTGCGACCCTGGGGGGGCAATACCGCGATCCCGCTATGGCGGGATTCAGTGGCGCTGATGCTCGGCGCCGATGTGAACTGGCGGGACGATATTCTGTTTGATCTGGATGCCGATCCACTGGACAGTCAGGACGGCTACTTTATGGTGAACCTGCACGCCGGGCTGGTTGATCCCGACGGCCGCTGGCAGTTGATGGCCCATGTGAAAAATCTGGAAAACAAAACCATCCGCCACTTCGCCGCCGATATGCCCATTTTCAGTGGTTCCCACATGGGCTTTCTGTTGCCGCCGAGAACGGTATCGGCCGAGCTGCGTTTGAACCTGTAGCGGGCTACAAATCGCGGCCGTTGATATAGGCCTGCTCGGAAATGTGGTGGTAGTTCTTGGCGTTTTCCATGAATTGCTTCCAGCTGGCATACACGCGGCCGGTAAGCTCATCGGTTTGCGACAGCTCTTCCAGATAGGCATCCGAGGTGCTGTGCAACGCCCGCATGACGTCGTCCGGCAACTGGCGAAGCTGCACGCCGTGTTTGTCGACGAGTTCGTTCAGCGCGTGATTGTTGCGCGCCGTGTATTCGTCGAGCATATCGGCATTGGCGTAGCGTGCGGCCACTTCCACAATGGCCTGCAAGTCATCGGGCAAGGCCTCGTAGGCTGATTTGTTGATGATCAGCTCCAGCGTGGAGCCGGGCTCATGCCAGCCGGGGTAGTAGTAATAGCGCGCGACCTCATGGAAGCCAAAGGCCAGATCGTTGAAGGGGGCCACCCACTCGGTGGCATCGATCACGCCCGTCTGCAGTGAGGTGTACAGCTCGCCGCCGGGCAGGGTGACCGAGGTGCCTCCCAGACGGTTCAGTACTTCGCCGCCGGAGCCGGGGATGCGCATTTTCAGGCCTTTCAAATCGGCAACGCTGTTGATCTCTTTGTTAAACCAGCCGGCCATTTGTACGCCGGTGTTGCCACCGGCAAAGGGCACGAGATTGAAGGGCGCATAGGCTTCCCGCCACAGTTCAATGCCGCCACCGTGGTACAGCCAGCCGTTCATTTCCTGCGCGGTCATACCAAACGGCGCGGTCGTGAAAAAGATGGAGGAGGGCAGCTTACCCTTCCAATAATAGGCCGCGCCGTGCCCGGCTTGCACGCTGCCCGCCGACACCGCATCGAATACGCCCAGCGCGGGCACCAATTCTCCCGCGCCATACACGGTAATTTGCAGGCGACCCTTGCTCATGCGATTCACCACCTGGGCAAATTTTTCCGGGGCGGTCCCCAGTCCCGGAAAGTTCTTCGGCCAGGTGGTCACCAGTTTCCAGTGATAGACGCGTTCCTGGCCGCTGGCGGTAGCGCGTTGATCGTTCTGGGGCAGGTAATGGCGGCCGCGCTCGCCCACGTAGAGCCAGCTCATGGTCACCAGTGCGGCGACCAGCGCGAGAATAATCAGCGGTGTGTACGAGCGCGATGATGCGGTCACGGGATTTCCCTTTTTATTGTTGTGCCCCGGCCTGTGCGGCGGGGCTTAAAGTAATTGCAGATTCGCGTATTGCAGCACCAGCCACTTGCTGCCTTCGTCCTCAAAATTGACCTGAACGCGAGCGCTGGGACCCTGGCCTTCAAAACTGAGTACGGTGCCGGCACCAAAGATGCTATGCAGCACCCGCTGGCCCAGAGCGATGCCGCAATCGGCGGCGGCCTGAGCGGCGATATTGCTGCTGGCAAAGCTGCTGGGCCGGGTCACGGTGTTGTTCAGGCGCACTTCGTTAATCAGCTCGTTGGGGATTTCGCGAATGAAACGCGACAGGCTGTTGAAGTTCTCCTGACCGTGCAGTCGACGCGATTCCGCATAGCTCAGGAACAGTTGCTGTTCGGCGCGGGTAATGCCCACATAGGCTAGCCGCCGCTCTTCCTCAAGTCGCTCCGGGTCGTCCATCGACATTTTGTGGGGGAACAGGTTTTCCTCCACGCCGACCATAAATACGATCGGAAACTCCAGCCCCTTGGCGGAGTGCAGTGTCATCAACTGAATGCTGTCTTCGTGCTCGTCGGCCTGCTGCTCACCGGCGTCCAGTGCGGCGCGGTCGAGGAATTCCCGCAGCGGATCGGCGTCGGGATCTTCCGGCACAAAGCTGCGCGCGGCGCTGACCAGTTCCTGCAGGTTTTCCACCCGCGCCTGGCCTTTCTCGCCTTTTTCCTTCTGATGAAACTCGATCAGCCCGGAGTGCTCCACCACGTAGTCGACGGCGCTATCCAGTTCCATGTCGCGGGTCTGCTCGGCGAGGTCTTCCACCAGTGACAGGAAGCCGCGCAGTGCATTACCCGCACGGGCGGTAAGCGCGCCGTTTTCAATCATTGCCAACGCCGATTTCCACAGTGACTGCTGGTGGTCGCGAGCATACTCGCGCAGCATTTCCACCGTGCGGTTGCCAATACCGCGAGTGGGCGTATTGATGACGCGCTCCACGGCGGTGTCGTCGTCGCGCAGGGCAATCAGGCGCAGATAGGCCAGCGCGTTTTTAATCTCCAGTCGATCGTAGAAACGTTGGCCGCCGTAAATGCGGTAAGGCAGCCCGGTGCGAATCAGCGCTTCTTCCAATACCCGCGATTGGGCGTTACTGCGGTACAGAATGCCGATATCGGCGCGGCGATAATCCTGGCGCAGCAACTCGTCGATGCGGTCGGTGACAAAGCGCGCCTCGTCCTGCTCGTTAAAGGCGGCGAACAGAGTGATCAAATCGCCGTCGTCGCCGCTGGTCCACAGCTCTTTGCCGAGCCGCTGGCTGTTGTTCTGAATCACCGCATTGGCGGCGCTGAGAATGGTGCCGGTGGAGCGGTAGTTCTGCTCCAAGCGAATAATGCGGGTGTCGGGAATGTCTTTGGAGAACTGCTGGATATTCTCAATGCGCGCACCGCGCCAGCCGTAAATCGACTGGTCATCGTCGCCCACCGCAGTAATCCCCATGCCATTGCTCACCAGCAGGCGCAGCCAGGCATATTGCACGGCGTTGGTATCCTGAAACTCGTCCACCAGCACATGCTTGAAGCGCTGCTGGTAGTGGTCCAGTACGGCGGGGTTATCGCGCCACAGCTCCAGGGCGCGCAGCAACAGTTCGGCAAAATCGATGACGCCTTGCTGTTGGCAGATTTCTTCATAGCGGCGGTATACCCGCAGCATGGTCTTCAGATACAGGTCGCCGCCGTAGTCGTCGATGTGGGCGCTGCGGCGGCCTTCGTCTTTGTGGCCGTTAATAAAATAGGCTGACTGGCGCGGCGGCCAGCGGGAGTCGTCCAGCTCCAGCTCGCGGTGAATGCGCTTGAGCATGCGTAGCTGGTCATCGCTGTCGAGAATCTGGAAATTGTCCGGCAGCTTGGCTTCGCGGGCGTGAGCCTTCAACAGCCGGTGCGCCAGCCCGTGAAAAGTGCCCACCCACATGCCGCCGCGCAACTGGGTGCCCAGCAGTTCTTCGATACGGCCGCGCATTTCCCGCGCCGCCTTGTTGGTAAAGGTCACCGCCATAATGCTGTAGGGCGACAGGCCTTCCACCTGAATTTTCCAGGCGATGCGGTGCACCAGCACGCGGGTTTTGCCACTGCCTGCGCCCGCCAGTACCAGGGTGCCGGGGCTGTCGGAGGTGACGGCGTCGCGCTGTGCGTCGTTGAGTGAGTCGAGAATATGAGAGACGTCCATGGGCGGCTATTCTATCGGGAATGGCCGACGCTGGCACCTGACTCTCGCGTTGCTATGGACTGACGGCGACAGGCTCAATCGACACCGGCGTGCCGTTCAGGCGGGGCACGCGGGAAAGGGGGTCGACGTCGGCATTGGAGACCAGCAGATTGCGATTCACGCCGCCGTGGTGGCGACTGCTGCCACGGCCGGGATTAAAGGTGCGATAGCCCCAACCATGCTCCATGACCGCGACCCCGCTGCGCACCTCATCCGACAGTTTGAGCTGAGCTTCGATACTGCCGCTGGCTGAGCGCAGCGTTACTTTCTGGCCGTCGAACAAGTGAAGTGTCTCGCCCTGCTGGCGATTAATCTCTACGGTGCTGCCGGTCATTTCCCGCGAATGCATGCCGTCCATGCTGGTTTCGATGGACCAGGAATTCATCATTTTCATGCGGCGGCGGGAAATGAGCTGAAAAGGCTGCGACGGATCGCGCGCGGTAGATTCAGTGAGGCGTTGCTGCAACACGTCCACAAACGTGGCGGGTGCCAGATCGACGCGGCGATTCTGTTCCCGCAATTTGCCAAACAGTCGGCCGAATTCCGGACGCTGTGCCGGATCGCCAATGCCGTGGGGCGCTTCGACAATATCGCGCCAGCGAAGCTGCGGGTTATCGCGTATCAGCATTCTCGCCATCAGCATTGGATTGAGTGTCAGTTGGGGCTTGCCACTCCACGCCGCCAGCCGTGTACTGGCGGCGATCAGCGGATTCAGCCAACGCTTGCCCGGTATCAGTGGCTTGTTCATCGCCAGTGTCAGGTCGCGCAGAAACTCCCATTCGTAGCGCATGCCGGTGGGGGGCGATACGGCCGCGCGGCTGAGCTGTGCCCGCGGACTGGGGCTGAGCGCCTGAATCAAGGGATTGATCTCTGTGCGTTCCAGAAAATGGTCGCCGGGAATCAGCCAGTCAGCATGGCGGTGGCTCTCGCGCTGGAACTGATCGATTACCACCAGGCAGTCCAGTTGCGCCAGCGCCGCATCGAGTTTATTGCCGTCGGGACCGGAGACCACCGGGTTGCCGCTATTAATAATCAGGGCGCGAATCTGTCCGGGCCCCGGTGTGGTGATCTCATCGGGCAGCTCCGCCAGACTGTGAGCGCCGGCCACATTTTTGTTGCCGCGCACACGGCTGATGGCGTCGGAGTGGGGGAACAGGGTGTCGCCCACATCCAGCAAATCGAGAACACCGCTGACGTAATACAGCCCGCCCTCGGTTTCGACACGCCCGGTGATGTAGTTCAGCACTTGCACCAGCCACAGGGCCAGCACGCCATTGCGTCCCTGACTCACCCCGGTACGGGCGATAGCCATGGCGCTGGGCGCGCGGGCAAAGTCGCGGGCCAGCGTTTCGATCTCGCTAAGCGGCACATCACAGCAGGCGCTGAGCTGATTCAGGTCTGCCGTCGCCGCAATTGCCCGTACAGTGTCCAGCCCTTCGAGCAGGTCGGCATGCTGGGGATTGCGCCAGCCGTTCTCCAGAATCAGTTTGATCATGGCCAGCACCAGTGCCCAGTCGCTCTCCGGCAACGGGGCAATATGCCGACTCGCCTTCGCCGCGCATTCAGTGCGGCGCGGGTCTACGACCACCAGCTCGGCGCCGGCGGCTTTGCGGGCCAGTACTCGCTTCCAGCCGTCTGGTGAATAGCCGATCCAGCACATGGTACTGATCTGCGGATTGGTGCCGATTAACAGAAAATAGTCGCAGTGATCGATGTCTGCCTGAAGGCTCACCCAGGCATTGCCGTACATCGCGTCGGACGCAACATGCAAGGCATTCTGGTCGACCGAGCCCACCCAGAAACGGCTTTCGGTGCCAATGGCGTCCAGCAGCATCGTGTGAAACAGCGCGCTGCCAAAGTTGAAACCGTTCGGATTACCGGTGTAGCTGCCAATGGCATTGGGGCCGTGTTCGTCGATCAGACGGTTAAAGCGGGTGGCGATATCGGCAATTGCCTCGTCGTAGCTGGCGGCAACATAGCGGTCGCCGACCCGTTTCATGGGTGTGGTAATGCGGTCGGGGTGGCGGAGTGACAGGTGCGATTTGGCGCCCTTGATACAGTAGTCCCGCCAGCTATAGGGGTTGTCTTTATCCGGCTCGACTTTCAGCACGCGGTTGTTGTCGGTGGTGACCGTCAGCCCGCAGCCCTGCTCGCAAATGCCGCAGACCGTATGGCAGGTTTTCATCGTCAGTTCCCGTTGTTGTTATTACTGTTGTTATTAAGTAAGGGCAGATGAGATGACCATACTAGGTAGGCTTGCAAAAGATGTCAAAAAGAAACTATTTCTTAAAGGAAATAAAAAGAGCCTGTGACCCGCAGCCACCCCGGCGCGTTTGCATAGGGTACAATCGGCCCATATTCGCCAGCCTGAGTGTGCCGTGAGACCCCGAAACATCATTCGCGCCATCGAGACCAACCGCGAAGCCATGCGCCGCAGCGAGCGCAAGGTGGCGGACTACATCCTCGCTAATCGTCGCGAGGTGATTCATATGCGCATTGTCGACCTGGCGCAGGAAGCCCATGTCAGCGAGCCGACGGTGGTGCGTTTCTGCCGGGCGGTGGGCTGCGACGGCTTTCAGAACTTCAAAGTGGCGCTGGCCCAGCACGTGGCCCACAGCGGCGAGTATGCGGCGGTGGACTACCGCGACGACGACAGCGCCCGCCAATACACCTTCAAAGTGTTCGACGCCACGATGGAAGCGCTCAAGCGCGTGCGCGACAGCATTGAGGTCGACGCCATCGAGAAAGCGGTGGAATTGCTGGGCAATGCCCGGCGGGTGGAGTTCTACGGTTTTGGTGCCTCGGCGGCGGTGGCCCACGACGCCCAGCACAACTTCTTCCGCCTGCAAATCAGCGCCAGCGTATATGCCGATCCGCACGTGCAGGCGATGTCGGCCATGTCGCTGCACGCCGACGACGTGGTGGTGGCGATTTCCCAATCCGGACGCACCCGCTCACTGCTGGACGTGATCAAGCTCGCCCAGAACAGCGGCGCCCCGGTAATCGCGCTGGCTCCCAGTGGCAGCCCCATCGCCGAGATCAGCGATCTGCCGATTTACATCGACGTCGACAACGACAAAGGCGCCTACACGCCGCTGCCTTCGCGGTTGGCGCATATGACCGTGCTGGATATTCTGGCGGTAGGCATCTCGGCCAGCAAAGCCGGGCTGCGGGAACATCTGGACAGTATTGAGCAGGGCCTGCAGTCGCTTCGGCTGGAGGGGCCGGAATAAGAACTACTCACCTAAACGGGGTTGTTGGTGGGCGGAATTGCAAGGCGCCGGATTTACAAGAGGTCTTCTTCGGCACGGAGAGTTAGTACTTCGTATCCGGTCGCGGTAACGGCAACGGTATGCTCCCACTGTGCTGATAGCTTTCTGTCACGGGTAACGACTGTCCAGCCATCTTTTTTGACTTTCACTTTTGCCTGTCCCTGATTGATCATCGGTTCGACGGTGAAGGTCATGCCTTCTTTCAAAACGAGCCCTCGCCCGGGTTGACCAACATGGAGAACTTGTGGCTCTTCGTGCATTTCCCGGCCAATGCCGTGGCCGCAATACTCCCGAACCACAGAGTAACCCTGCTTTTCCGCATAACTTTGAATGGCGTGACCAATATCACCGAGAGTGGCGCCGGGTTTGACGGTCTGGATGCCCTTCCACATTGCCTGGTAGGTTTTGTCGACGAGCTGGCGAGCGAGAGGGTGTACCTCTCCGATCAGGTACATCTTGCTGGAATCGGCAATGAACCCTCCCTGCTCAAGTGTGATATCCACATTTACGATATCGCCTGAGCGCAATTTTTGTGTCGCGGAGGGAATGCCGTGACAGACCACCTGATTTACTGACGTATTCAACACATAAGGGTAATTGTATTGGCCTTTACTGGCGGGACGGGCGTCTAGCTGATCGACAATGTAGCGTTCAGCGAGATGGTTGATGTCCATGGTAGAAATGCCTACCTGCATATATTGGTCGAGGTGGGCGAATACGGCGGCGAGTTTGCGGCCGGATTCACGCATTATCTGCAGTTCATCTGTATTTTTTATCGTCAGTTCAGACACTGACAGGCTGCCTAATATCAACGTTGGCCTGTTGCATTTGCTCGCGCATGAGCTCCGAAAAGGTTTTGTCCGGATGGCTTTCCGCCAGCATACCGACCTTTATCCAGAACTCGGCCTGTGCATTGATTGAGCGAACCATGACCGCACTGGCCTTGCGGATGTCCTCGTGCAGCTCGTCATTAATTTTTACGATACCCATAACGCTCTCGAATATACGATTCGTATATGGATCATATACTGCTCTGTGGTTGGAGAACAAGGGCTTGCTTGCCAGCCACCATCAGTTTCTGCGCTGGCGATGCTTCCACCGTTTGTAGTAATGCAGCCCGCCGGTGACGGCCAGCCAGGTGAGGACGATGCCGCAGAACAGGGTGAGCAGGCGGTAGATGGCGTTCATGCCGAAGCCGGAGTGCAGGGGGTAAAGCTGGTTGATAAGGCGTCGCTCGACGGCCATTTGGTCTGAGCGCTCAGTGCGGCGTAATTCGCCGTTGTGGGTATTGAGCCAGACGGTGCTGCGGCCGTTGAGGTGCCACTCGCCGTTGAGGCGAACGCGCACTTTCAGACTGGGCGCGCCTTGTTCCTCACTGAGGGTGATGTACGTGGGCCAGCTATCGGGAAGCTGTTGCTGGATGTGCAGATAGCCCTCGGCAATGGCGTTGTCGGCGGACGCGGGAGCAGGTGTATTGGCGGGGAATACGGCGCCGGGGGGCAGCAGCGGGAAAATCAGTTTTTGCCACAGCATCAGGCTACCGGTCAGCAGAATCAGCAGCATTAACGGGCTGGTCAGCGCCCCGGAGTGGCGGTGGTATTGCAGCCATTGGGACGGGCGGATTTTTTTAGGGAATACCCAGCGCCAGCGAAAGGCTCTGCGCCCCGGCCACCACAGAATAAGCCCGCTGATACACAGGAATAAGGCCAGGATACCGCTGATGAGCAGCAGGGCTTCCCCGAACTCGCCGCTGAGCAGATCGACATGCAGTTCGCGGATAAACGCCATGAGCTCCAGAAACCACAGTCGCTCGACGTAGGGCTCCAGCGAGCCAATGCTCAGCAACTCCAGACCGTCGTCGTGGCGGACCGTCCAGTAGGGCTCGAGAGGGCTGGGAGCTTTCAGTTTCAGGGCGGGATCAATACCGCGCTGATCGGCCAGTCTGCCCAGTTCGCTGGCGAGCTGGCTGTGGCTGTAGTGCGCTGGCAGTGCGGCGTCGGGGGTGACGACGGTGGCGATCAGCTCTTTTTGATAGACCAGCGCGGTGCCGGTGACGGCCGCCACCAGCAAGACGGCGAGCCCGGCCAGACCCGCCCACATATGCCAACGCCATAGCCCCGGCGGCCGCGTTTTGCGCGGACGCGGTGCCGCGCCCGCATTGTTCACTTCAGCCAAGGATCAGAAAGTAAGCTGGTAGGCGAGGCCAAAGCTGCGACCAATGCCCTTGAAGTTACGCAGATCGTTGGGGCTACTCTGGGAGTAGTAGGTGAAGTAGTCGCGGTTGGTCAGGTTCTGTACCGATACGCTCAGCACGCCCGGTCCCACCTGAATATCGGCGCTGGCATCGACGGTGGTGTAGCCGTTGAATTTATTGATGGTGACATCGCTGCTGTTTTTCACGCTGCGGTCGCGCAGGTGATTCACCTGCAAACGTGAGCTAAGGGTATCGGTCCAGCGGCGGTCCCAGCTCAGGTTGACGCGATCGGGGGAGATGTTGGTACCGCCGAGATCGGAATCGACCTTGCCGTCCTGGTCGGAGTCGTAGCGACCTTCGGCTTCGGCGTAGCGCAGACCGAGGGTATCGAGCTCGGTGACGGCCCAGCCAACGCGAAACTCAATGCCGTCGACTTCGGTTTTTTCACGCTTTACGGTGTAAATGCCGTCCGCACCGCGCTGCAGGCGCTGGCCGAAATCCGAGTCGGAAATGTAGTAGCTGAGCTGCGCATTCACCGTGCCGTTGTCATACTCCAGCCCGAACTCGCTGTTCTCGGTGAGGATGGGGGTGAGGTTGAGAAACTTCTCCACTTCCTGATCGTCTTCATTGATACCGCGCAGTACCCGGCCCACATCCGGCATGGAGAAGGCTTCCGAGTAGTTGGCAAAGGCGCGCCACGTTTCGGTGAACTGGTAGGTGCCGCCGACGTTGTACAAGGTTTCGGAAAAGTCAGGTTCACCGCCCTTCACAAAGCGGCTGCCGTAGCTGGCGAGAGTGGTGAAATCGTCCACTTCCAGCTTGGACTCTTCATGGCGTACCCCGGCGGTCAGGGTCACGTGTTCAATGCCGGTAAATTCCGCCTGCACATAAGGGGCGTAGTTGTTGTAGCGGGTTTCCGGCACCCAGGTACGGTCGGTTTGAATCAGCGCCTGCCAGGTCTCGTCTTCCAGCACGTCGATACCGTACACCAGCGACAGCGGCAGCCCTGCAACTTCGTCTTTCACCAGTGTCAGCTTCAGGCCGCGTTTTTCAGAATTGTTCTGCGACTGGTCAATTAAATCGGGGCCGTAGGCCGGATCCTGGAACGTGGCGATGGGCGTAATCTGCGCTCCATAAGTTGCTTCAAAGTCCTGGCTGAAAAGCTGCACCCGGAAGCTGTGGCCCAGCATCTCGGCATTTTCATAGCTCAGGCCGATGGTGGTCACCCGGTTGCGCGCGCCATCGCCCGGCGGCTGCTCGCGAACCGCGCCGCTGGGCACGCCGGCATCTTCGTCACCGGGTACCGAGGCCCACTTGTGATCGCTCTCGATATTGAAGCGGTTTACCATCAGCTCAATGCGCTGGTCATCCCAGTTGTAACCGGTTTTCAGGAACAGGTCATATTCCTCGGCGGCCATGGTGTCGCCCTGGGTGTTGTCCACGCCAATCACCTTGCCGTTGGCGTCGTAGGCGATACCGTTATCGCGGTAGCCGACACTGGCCAGCACGTCGAACTGATCAATGCGGTTGGACAGGCTGTAGTTCACCCCGCGATCCAGGCTTTCGCTGAGGCGTTCGGTCTGAAAGCCGACATCCACGCGCAGGCTCTGTTCCAGGCCGTCGCTGGGGCGCTTGGTAATCAGGTTAATGATGCCGCCCGCCGCGCCGAGGCCGTGGATGGCGTTGGCACCGTGCAGCACTTCCACGCGTTCAAGCATCAGCGGCGAAATAGTATGGCCATCGCGACCGCCGCTGCGCAGGGGGTTGGACTGGGGAATACCGTCAATCAGGTACAGGGGTTTGCGACCGCGAAGGCTTTCCCCGGCGCTGGTCATTTTCTGGCGCGATGGTGAGAAGCTGGGAATCAGATTGCCCAGTACCGTGGACAGGTCGTTCTGAATCGACAGTTGACGCTCCAGCTCGGCCTGATCAATCAGTGTGACGGTGTTAGGAATCGTGCTCAGGGGTTTTTCCACCCGGCTGGCGGTAATGACCATTTCTTCGGTGCGTTCGGCGGCAACGGCAGCGGCCGACATGAGGGCGAGGCTGCCACAGGTCAGCAGCGTGGTTCGTAGCGTTTTATAAGGCATGAGATGTCCTTCGACGTCGTGGGCCGGGAAAGGCGGGGATGGTAGAGCAAGTGAGAATTGTTATCAATCACTCTTTGTCCGCGCCGGGAGCCACGTCACCAGGCCGACAGGTGGATGCCCGGCGGTTCGAAAGACAGTCGTTGCGTCAGTTCTAGGGCGCTCAGAAACGCCTCGTCGTGTGAGACCACCATCAGGCTGCCGTGAAACCCGCGCAACATCGTCTCCAGTGCGGCCAGCGACGGCAAATCGAGGTGGTTACTGGGCTCGTCGAGCAATAGCAGTGCTGGGGGCAAGGCCGCATAGAGCAGACAGGCGAGGGCTGCCTTGAGCTGCTCACCGCCGCTCAGCGTGCCGCTGGGCACCGTGATCTTCTGGGCATTGAGGTCGAGCTGGGCCAGTTGCATGCGCAGCTCGCTTTCCGGTGCGACGGGATTGGCCGCCCGAATCTGTGCCAGCACACTTTGGTGTGGGTCCAGTGTTGTCAGGCGCTGGTCAAGATAGGCCAGCTCGCCAGTGAGATGGCAGTGCCCGCCGCGCGGTGACAGTTGCCCGGCAATGACCTTGAGCAGGGTCGACTTACCGCTGCCATTGGCGCCAACCACGCCGACGCGCTGCTGTCCGCTGAGATTGAGGGTGATCGGCGTGGTGCAGGCACCAAAGGGCAGGCTCAGGTTTTCCAGATTCAGCACGCGGCGTGGCGGTGTCGCTGATGAGACGGGCAGGTGCAGCGTAATGTCGGCGTCGCGATCAAGCTGCTGCTGGGCGGCAAGTACGTTTTCCCTTAATGCGGCCTGACGCGCGGCCTGTTGGCGCTGCGCTTTCCCAGAGGAGTTTTCGCTGCGCTGCTGCCGGGCATCCAGCAAAATCTTGGGTTGACCGCCTTCCTGCCGCGCCTGTTTGCCCCGCGCCTGCCGGTGGGCTTGTCGGTCGCGCTGTTCACGCAGGGTCTTTTCTTCGCGCTTGCGTGCCAGCTTGGCGTGGTCGAGCTGCTGTTGCGCGGCCTGTCGTTCACTGGCTTTGCAGGCGGCGTAAAACGCATAGTTGCCGCCGTAGCTGTGCAGGCCGGAAGGCGACAGTTCGACAATACGACTGAGGCTATTGAGTAAGTCGCGGTCGTGGCTGATGACAATCAGCCCTCGCGACCACTGCTGCAGCTGCTCAATCAGCGCCTGTCGGCTGGGGCGGTCCAGGTGATTGCTGGGTTCATCGAGAATCAGGAAATCCGCCGCCGATAACATGGCACCGGCCAGCGCCACGCGCATGGCCTCGCCACCGCTGAGTGCATCGGCCGGGCTGTTGGGGCCTAGCTCGGGCAGTCCGGCGTTTGCTAATGCCGTTTGCAGGCGCTGGCGAATATCCCACTGCTCGCCCAGCGCGTCGAAATCCTCCGTGGCGGCGCTGCCCTGTTCAATGCGCTCAAACGCGGACAAAACCGGCTGAACACCGGCGAGGTCGGTGACCGTGCTCCCCGCGATCGGCGCCAGTTGCTGAGGCAGGTAGCGCACCGGCCCGGATGCCTGGCGGTGTCCCGAAGTGGGAGCCAGTTGCCCGGCCAGAATGCGAGCCAGCAGAGATTTACCCACGCCGTTACGACCCACCAGCCCGGTCGGCTGCAGATCAAATTGCGTGTTCAGTTGGGAAAACAGGGCGCGGCCATCGGGCAGCGTATAGGACACATTGTCCAGTGTCAGGAAGCGCTTCGTCATTGTGATTACCATTAATGCCAGACACAGTTCCCCCGTCAGGAGGAGCGAGAGCAGGCCGTCGTTACGACGGAGGCATTAATTGTTCACTGGACGAAACCCTCAATAGAAAAGCTCGGGCGAGAACTATAGAGAATATCCCACTGTGAGTAAAATCGAAGCGAGTTGCGTGGCCTGACCTGTTCAGCGCCGACGAGGGAGGTGCAGAAATTCCCCAGACAGGCGTGAAAGACAGTGTCACCAAGCGGTCAATAATCGTGATACGAGTTATGCCGCAATGCTGTCGATAAAGGGTTCGAGATTACCGTGAACCATGTCGATGCCGTTGGGAGAAATAGGGCCGCTTCGGTAACCGGTGGGAAGCCATCCCCATAGCAGGCGGTGCAACGCAAATTCATGACCTCTTCGCTGACGCCTCATCAACACTTTGTAGGTGAGCGCGCCATGGTGAATCTGGTAGCCATGCTCGATGGTGGCAATACTGAGATCGCCCAGCGGCAGGCACAGACAAAAGTTATCGCCACCATAGGGTGAATAGATGCCGAAATATTCTTTCCCGGTGAGTGAGAAAAACTCGATCTGGTAATTTCCAGCTGCCACATAGCGGACATTTTTCTTTTCTTTGGTGTGTATCAAAAGGCGGCTTTTTATAAACATGGCTATCCTTGCGTGCAATGCTAATAGATAGCTATTAAAGGCCATTCAGGGTCTCAACAGAAGCGCATAGCTCGGTTGTTAGCTTGCAGAACAGAGAAAGCAACGAACGCGCGGCCTCTGGTGCTGTCGTCAGCCTCTGCCCCTAAGAGCAGAGGCTGAGACTGACATCACCGAATCGGCAAATGGATGTCGGTAATCAGTTCGCTTTCTTTCACGTCGGTTACCAGATTCACATAGTGGAAGAAGCAGGGGTAGTCCCGCAGTTCCTCGCCGCTTTGTGGCAACCAGTCCCGGTAGAGGGCGTAGATGCTGTCGTCGAGTGTGCGGTGGCTGCCGTAATGGCGGACCACCGCGCAGCGTCCGCCCGGAATACGACCTGCTTTCACGCCAAAGGGGTTGTCGGGCACGTCGCCGTCGAGGATGCCACCCACGTCCCAGCGAAACTGCTCCGGTGGTGTGGTGTTGGGATCGCTGTAGGGAATGCCGAAGGTGCGGCTGGTGGCGACGGGAGAGAGTCCGCTTGCCTTGCGCCATGCAATAAAGCGCTCGGCGGTTTCCATTACGCGCTCGGGTGATCCCCGGTGTTCGGCAAGGGCGACCGGGGTGTCGGGAAAATCAATAATCGTGACCTGCATGGTGAGTACTCCGTGTGGGCTGGCGTAGGGGAGTCGGCGCCGCCAGGCATCCCATTCGGGCTGGGCCTGAAACTGTGACGGCGATTGGCCGAACTCGCGTTTAAAGGCACGGGAGAATGCTTCCAGGCTGTCGAAACCCGCATCGAAAGCGATGTCGGTAAAACGTCGCTGTGGCTTGAAGGCCACGTCGTAGGCAGCACGCCGCAGCCGGGCGAGCTGCACAAACTTGCTCAGGCTTTGCCCGGTGATCGCCGTAAACTGCCGGTGGAAGTGGTATTTGGACAGCGCCGCAACCTCGCTCAACTGCTCCAGCGACAGCTCGGTATCCAGATGCTGCTGGATATGATCACAGACTCTCTGGATGCGTTGCTCGGCGCGGCTGACAGATGGCGGGTTCACGACAGTTCTCCTCAATGCGTGGGGCAGTGTGCCAGCCCGGGGGAGGTGCGGCTTGATTGAGTTTGCTGAATTCAGAGCGCGGGGGGCGCGCTATGTAGCAATAGCCGTTAGCCACAGCGAACAGTGGATGGCGATCAGTGCGAGTAATGCCCAGCTTGCGGCGATATACGTTCGGTAGATGGGCGTAATGACCTTCAGCGATCGACGTGACAGGCCATAGCCGGGGGAGCGCGATTTTATGCTTTGGTAGATGGCGCTCATTGCTAAATTGGTGTCGGTCAACTGGGTATAGCCGCTGTACGACACGCAGATTAACGCCAGTGTTTTTCCGCTGACGATCCACATGGCAAGCACTATCACAGTAAGTGTGATCACGAGAGACCTCTTTTGGTGGAGGACGGGACGGGGCTCGCGTTTACGCGTCGCCGAGGTGCGCGGGGAGGGTCTAGCAACCTTTGCCCAGTCGATATCCTACCCCCCCTGACGGTTTCGATAAAACTTTCGTTGTGACAGTCGAGCTGTTGGGCCTCACCTGTGTCGGAGAGTTTTTTGCGCACACGGCGAATATACACATCGACAATATTGGTGAGCGGGTCAGCCAGGCTGCCCCAGACTTTATTCAATATGCGTTCTCGGGAAAGTACCGTATTGGCGTTGGAGAGAAAGCATTTCAGCAGTTGGTATTCCAAATGGGTAAATTCAATTTCCTGTGCATCCAGCCACACCCGGTGACTTTCGGTGTTGAGCAGCAGTTTGCCGTGCCGCAGCTCAGGGGAATGGCTGGTGTTGCTGCCGCCGCGTCGGAGCAAGGCCATAATACGAGCGAGTAACTCATCGAAATCAAAGGGTTTGCCGAGGTAGTCATCGGCACCTGCCTGCAACCCCGTCACTTTCTGGTCGATATCCTGTAGAGCGGTCAGCATTAGAATGAGCGCGTCGGGCTGCTGTTTTTTAATCAACGGCAAGTAGTCGAGGGTGTCGATGTCCTGTACCAGTCGATCCAGCAAAATAAGCTGGTAAGGCTGTTTGCCAATCTCGGTAAAAAACCGCGGCGAGCTATCGATCCAGTCGCAGTCGTAGCCCTCGGCAGTCAGTCCGCGCAGCAGGAAGCTGGCCAGTTTGGCTTCGTCTTCGACCAACAAGATATTAGCCACGGTGCTCTCCTGTGATCGGCAGTGCGATGGTAAAACAGGTGCCTTCACCGGGCGATGAACTGGCGTTAATTGAACCATGATGGGCGTCGATTATCGCCTTGGCGATAGCGAGTCCCAGGCCCGATCCCTGCCCGGAACGGGCATCTGCCGCACGGAAGTAGCGGTCGAAAATAAACGGCAGGGCATCGGCGTCAATGCCTCTACCGTTATCGCTGAGGCGTATCAATACCGCATCGCCCTGTCGTTCCGCGCGCACATTCACCTGCAGGGTTTCGCCGCCATAATTAACGGCATTGTCGAGGAGAATCATCAGCACCTGGGCAATCCGATCCGGGTCGCAGCTGATCAGTGGCAGGCTCTGGGCGATCTCACTGCTCAGACTCAGCGTGTCGGCGCCGTTCAAGGACTGGATTTTTTCCAAGGTCGATTCGATGACTTCGCGAATATCCAGTGTTCGCGGCACAATCCGCAGGGCGCCGGATTCGGCGCGGGCGATCATCAGCAGATCGTCGACCAGCCGCGTGAGATTGAGCACCTGCTCAAGCACGGTTTGCAGGGTGCTTTGGTAGTCCTCTTCAGAAATCGATGTCTGGCGTAGAGTGACCTGGGCCTCGCCGCGAATAATCGACAGCGGCGTGCGCAGCTCGTGGCTGATGTCGGCCAAAAACTCCCGGCGTGCCTTGTCGTTGTTTTGCAGCATCCGATTGGCGTGGGTCAGCTCAGCGGTCCGCTGACTGACTTGATACTCCAATTCACGTGTGGAGTGCTGGGCCTTGTCGCGCTGAACGGCAAGTTCATCCGCCATGCTGTTAAAAGCGGCGGCAATGGCGTCGAATTCGGCATCAAAACCTCGGGAAATACGGTGGTTTAAATTGCCTTGGGCGATGGCTTCCGCACCATCGCGGATCGAGTCCAGCGGCTGGTACAACACGCTGAGCAACCAGTGCGCGCCGAGAAACACCAGCGGCACAGTAAAAATCGCCAGCAAAATGGCATACCAGAGAATGGACTGGCTGAGGGTTTCGATGCGCGCATTGAGCGAGGCGACGACCTTGCTCTGGCGGTTTACCGCTGTGTTGATGGCCTCGCGAAAGCGGTTGTCGATAGTGACTTCCAGCAGCCGCTGGATCTTTTCCCGCTGCTGTAGCTGGCTGCGGTTCTGCTCGGCAATCACCAGTCGGAATTCGCTGATGATTTCATCGAGCAGGGCGGCGAGGGCGCCGGTATCCTCCACGCTGCCCTGGGTCGCTTCCTCGCCCAGCGCCTGCCGTTGCCGCTCCTCCAACTCGATGATCTTGGCAATGCTCTGCTGGATAATCGCGCTTTTATTGCGGACCTCGGCCTGGTTGGCATCTTTACCAAAGATCAATTCGTCGGTGAGCTGTTTAAACAGCCGGTAGGAGGTGCCCGATACCAGAATATGCTCGTTCAACAGTGCCTGGGCGATATTGTTTTGGGTGAGATTGGTGCGGGTGATCTGCGTGGTTGCCACCACCAGCGCCGATGTCAGCATAACGATGACGGAGATGAGTCCGGCGAAAGCGATGACTTTACGTTTATACATGGCAGCGGCCGTCGTCCTTGCAGGGCGTGTGAGATTTCTACGTTGCGATTAAGAAAAAGGTTCTGTGCGACCACCACGGCTCACAACGCAAGGTTGAGCCAGAGGGTGACGGTATCTTCCGGCGTCGCCGTATTCAGGCCGTGCAAATACCCGAGCTTATAGCCGATCTTTTGCCATTGGCCGCTCAGCGACGGCCCCGCCTGTTGTTGCTGGTCGTCCGGCATGCCCAGCTTGTTCAGTGGGCCATGGCTGTTGTAGCTCTCCAGGGCAATGCGGTGACGGCCGTGGTAGCGGTAGCCGAGCTGATAGCGACTGCTGATCTGAATACCCGGCAGGCGTTGATCGCCGACTTGGCGAAGGGTGAGCAGCAGCGCGGTGGCCTGCCAGCGATCGCTCAGTGTCCACTGATTTGTCCAATGCAGGCCGATATCTTCCGGGCGATTATCGTCGCGAATCACCAGATCGCCGCGCAGGGCGCTATGCCAAATGCCGTTGTGCTCTCGGGCGTCAACAAACTGGTGCTGAAGCTCGAGGCGCAGTTGGTCGAAATCCTGCCCGGATGGTTGGTCGCGGTATTGGACCACGGCGCGACCGCGATACTTAGCGTTAAAGGCATGTTGATAGTGAAGCCGGTGGGCGAAATGATCGTTTTCGGTGACCCTGGCGTAGCGATATTGCAGGCTGCGATCGTCGGCGTTAATCGCCGGGCCAAATACGCCGCCGGTGTTGCCCGCCTGGGCGTTGGTGCCGGCGAAACCCAGTAGCAGCGCCATAACCGCCAGGCCTCTGCGGTTGCTTGGCATAAGGAATATCCTTGGCAAAGTGGGGGATATATCATCGAAAGAGCAGGGCGGCCCAGTAGGCCGCCCTGTGAGTTCAGGAACCGAAGGGCAGGGAGGAGTGGTGCAGGACAATCTTGAGGTCGCCCTGTTCATCCATCCGATAGCCAAAGGTGTATTCGACCTTCACTTCCTTCTCGTCCAGTGTGGTGAAGAAGTAGTTGCCCATCGCCACCGCAAAATCATCGTGGATCATGATGTCGTGGTTATCGAAGCGCACCTGTTTCCAGGGGTTGATCGCAAAACCGTCATCCTCTTCCACCACACCGGTAACGAAGTAGGAGTGGGCTTCTTCGAAGGTCTCCCGGAACTGATCATTCTTCGCTTTTGTGGGCTTGAACAGCACCTCACCGTTGTTGTAATTGTAGAGGCTGTCCAGCAGTTTCTGTGCTTCGCTGCGGTAGTCTCCACCACCCAACTTGGCTTCGCCAATGCGCACAATGCCTTCCGCCCATTTGCTCTGCGCCTCAAGAATTTTGTCCTCGGTCAGCACGCCTGCGCTTGCGCTGAAAGAAGTGAGGGCCAAAACAGCGGCGGTCATCGGTACTAACGCTTTCATGTGATCTCTCCTGTGTAGGTGACAGGATCAGTATCCACGGCAGGGGTGAATAGGCATTGACGGGCAGATTAATAGCAGATTAATTCCCGGCCCTGCTGCCTGAGAGGTCGCCAGCGGGACGATTTTTCAGCTTTAAGTTTGTTTTAAGTTTTCCGCCCTAGGCTGGTCTCATCGTCAAACCCCTTGGAGGGATTGCAGATGAACACTGCCCTGAACCACGCTCAGTTGTCGGCGCCGCGCCAGCCGGTGGTTTCAACCTTGCCGAGCGACACGCAACTGCGGTTTGTCCCCAGCCACAGTGCGACCCGCTCCGGCTACGAAGCCTTTATTGCTGCTGTTTTCCAGCGCCGCTACGGCGCTGTGCTCAGCCACTTTCTGCCGTCTTTCCTGGCAGTAGAGCGAGCGGGACAGTTGCGCGCGGCGTTGGGCGTGGC
>CERC01040100.1_pt1 | contig 96103 bp, 80 predicted proteins | sample 530921 | NCBI WGS metagenome assembly CERC01 (sample SAMEA2621099, study PRJEB7988) | marine metagenome | isolation source: saline water (ENVO:00002010), including
GCATTTAGTATGACATCAAGAGATACGGTACCTGCATCCTCGTTCACGTCAATAGAAGTGATATCGAATTGTACTCCATATAAGGAAGGATCGGCATCGTTATCAATAATGTTTACCGTAGCCGTATCATTGGCAAGAATACCTACGATAGGCGAAGAAATATCTTCAAGGATTACCTGGAAGTTCTCCGTAAACTCGATTAAGGTATCATCTATAATAGGAATAACAATAGTCTGAGTATTTGAATTTGTTCCACCAAATGTCAATGTCTGGGTATCTTGAGGAACACCTGTATAATCGCTACCTTCTATGGTAGTCCCATCAACGGTATAATACTCAACCGTGAATTCGTCTTGAACATCGGCATTTAATACAACGTCAAGAGATACGGTACCGGCGCCTTCGTTTACATCAATTGAAGTAACATCAAATTGTACTCCGTATAAAGAAGGATCGGCATCGTTATCAGTGATATTGATAGTACCTTGATTATCATTAATAGCGATCAAAGTAGTCGATAGATCAGAAAGGTCGACAAATAAACTTTCAGTAAATTCAATTAGCGTGTCGTCAATAATACTTACGGTTATAGGGTGAACTTCACCATCTGTACCGGTAAAAGTCAACTGACCAGCATTGGCGGTATAATCTCCAGGTTCAACTGCTGAATCATTATTAGTTGTGTAATCTAAAGTAAATCCGTCTTGAACGTTACCTGTCAATAAAACATTGATCGTTGCAGTACCTGCAGCTTCATCAACCGTAATATTGTCATTCTCAAATGAGATACCTGTAACACCTGGTATATTATCGTTATCGGTGATATTGATATTACCTTGGTGATCATTTATAGCAATTAGTGTAGTAGAAAGGTTAGACAAGTCAATAAACAATCTTTCAGTTGCTTCAATTAAATTATCATCAATGATACTTACGGTAATTGGCTGTGTTTCTCCATCTGTACCGGCAAAGGTCAACTGACCGGCAATAGCAGTATAATCTCCAGGTTCAACCGCTGAATCATTGTTGGTAGTATAGTCTAAAGTAAATCCGCCTTGTACATTACCCGTCAATAATACATTGATCGTAGCAGTACCTGCAGCTTCATCTACCGTAATGTCATCATTTTCAAATGAGATACCTGTAACGCCAGGTATATTGTCATTATCTGTGATATTGATATTACCTTGATTGTCGTTTATACCGATCAACGTAGTAGAAAGGTTAGACAAATTGACTAATAACGTTTCAGTAGCTTCAATGAAATTATCATCAATAATAGTAACCGTTATAGGTTGTAATTCGCCATCTGTACCAACGAAAGTAAGTTGACCGGAATTACTAGTATAATCACCAGGTTCAATTGCGGAACCATCGGCAGTGGCATAGTCAATAGTAAATCCGCCAGGTACATTTCCTGTCAATTGAACATTGATCGTTGCGGTACCAGCAGCTTCGTCTACGGTAATATTGTCGTTTTCAAAATCGATACCAGTGGTGCCAGGTATATTATCATTGTCTGTAATACTGATATTTCCTTGATTGTCATTGATAGTAATAAGTGTCGTAGATAGATTAGAAAGGTCAACCAACAATCTTTCAGTTGCTTCAATTAAATTATCATCTATGATACTTACGGTAATTGACTGTGTTTCGCCATCTGTACCAACAAACGTTAATTGACCGGCAGTTGAGGTGTAATCACCAGGAGCTTCCGAGGTATCGTCATTAGTGGTATAATCTACCGTAAATCCGCCTTGAACATTACCTGTTAACAATACATTTATAGTTGCGGTGCCAGCAGCTTCATCAACTATAATATTATCATTTTCAAATGAGATTCCGGTGCCGGGCACATGGTCATTATCTGTAATGTTAATATTACCTTGATTGTCATTGATTGCAATCAATGTGGTAGATAAGTTTGACAGATCTACAAATAACCTTTCCGTAGCTTCAATGATGTTATCATCTATAATGCTTACCGTTAGAGGATGGAATTCACCATCTGTACCTACAAAAGTTAATTGTCCTGCATTGGTAGTATAGTCACCTGGTTGTACTGCAGAATCATTGTTCGTAGTATAATCTAGGGTGAAACCACCTTGAACATTACCAGTAAGCAATACATTGATCGTTGCAGTGCCGGCAGCTTCATCAACTGTGATATCGTCATTTTGGAAAGAGATACCCGTAGTTCCCGGTATATTATCATTATCCGTGATATTGATGTTACCTTGATTGTCATTAATAACAATAAGGGATGTCGATAAATTTGAAAGGTCAACAAATAGTCTCTCGGTAGCCTCTATGATATTGTCATCGATTATGGTCACCGTAACTGGCTGAATTTCTCCATCTGTACCGGTGAAAGTCAATTGACCGCTTATAGGAGTATAATCTCCTGGTTGTATAGCCGTATCGTTGTTGGTTGTATAATCTACCGTAAATCCGCCAGGAACATTACCTGTTAATTGCACATTTATAGTTGCCGTACCTGCGGCTTCATCAACGGTAATATCATCATTTTCAAATGCGATACCCGTAGTACCCGGTATATTATCGTTGTCGGTAATATTAATGTTTGCTTGATTGTCATTGATGGCAATCAAATTAGTAGATAGGTTAGATAGGTTAACAAATAATCTTTCTAACGTCTCAATGGCACTATCATCAATAATTGTAACGGTAATTGGCTGTAGCTCACCGTCAGTACCTAGAAAGGTCAATTGACCTGAACTTGTAGTATAATCATCTGGTTGAACAGCAGAGTCGTCACTGGTGGTATAATCCAATGTAAAACCACCTTGTACGTTACCGGTTAAGAGTACATTTACGGTAACCGTACCAACAGCTTCATCTACGGTAATATCATCATTTTGAAAAGAGATACCCGTGGTTCCAGGAATGTTGTCATTATCGGTAATATTGATATTCCCCTGGTTGTCATTGATAGCAATTAAGGTTGTAGATAGGTTAGATAGGTCTACGAACAGTCTTTCAGTAGCTTCAATGATGTTGTCATCTATGATGTTGACCGTTACAGGGTGAATTTCTCCGTTGGTGCCGGTAAAAGTTAATTGACCAGAAGTTGAGGTATAATCACCAGGTTCAATGGCAGAATCATTGTTGGTGGTATAGTCTACCGTAAAGCCGCCTTGAACATTACCTGTCAATAGAACGTTTATAGTGGCTGTACCAGCATCTTCATCTACGGTAATATCGTCATTTTCAAATGAAATACCGGTAGTTCCAGGTATGTTGTCATTATCGGTAATATTTATATTCCCTTGACTGTCATTAATGGCAATTAAGGTTGTAGATAAGTTAGATAAGTCTACAAACAATCTTTCTGTAGTCTCAATAATATTGTCGTCAATAATAGCAACTGTAATTGGTTGTAGTTCACCGTTAGTACCGGCAAAGGTCAATTGACCTGAACTTGTAGTATAATCCCCTGGTTGAAAGGCAGAGTCATCATTAGTAGTATAATCTATAGTAAAACCGCCTTGAACATTACCTGTTAACAGTACATTTATTGTAGCTGTACCATCAGCTTCATTAACAGTGATATCATCATTTTGGAATGAAATACCTGTACCGGCGCCACCATCATTATCGGTAATATTGATAACTCCCTGGTTGTCATTTATTGCAATTAATGAAGTTGAAAGGTTTGAAAGGTCTATAAATAAACTTTCAGTTACCTCTATAAGCGAGTCATCATTAATGGTAACGGTTATGGACTGGGTTTCACCATCTGTACCGGTAAAGGTCAATTGCCCCGAGTTAGTAATATAATCACCAGGTTGGGTGGCCGTATTATCATTGGTTGTAAAGTCTAAGGTAAATCCTCCTTGAACATTACCTGTTAATAGAACATTAATGGTGGCAGTACCTGCAGCTTCATCTACGGTAATATTGTCATTTTCAAAGGAAATACCCGTAGTGCCCGGTATATTATCGTTGTCGTTAATGGTACCAATAGCAGAATTAGTTGGCTGTTGATCTAAGAACCCAACATTAATATTAGATTGAATATTGGATAATGTTATAGTGAAATCTTCCGACGGTTCAATAATGCTATCGTCTATGATCGGTACGTCTATATTAACTGAATTTGTAGTACTGTTGAATGAAATTGTACCCGTAGAAGACGTATAATCACCTGGTTCAATAGCAGTATCGTTACCTGTTGCATAATCAACGGTAACTGTTTCTCCAGGAGTAATACTACCTGTAAAAGTAGCTGTGAATCTCGCAAAAGTGTTAGTGCCTTCGGTGACGATTACATTGTTATTGGCGAAAGAAATACCGGTGCTACCAGGAATATTGTCATTATCGGTAATTTGAATAGTACCTTCACCATCATTTATGGTTGGGGTATTGGTTCCATTGGTAAGTTGCACTAAGAACTGCTCGGTAGTTTCAATAATAGTATCATCATTAACGGTAATGGTTACCTGTTTAATTTCGTTGTTGGTGCCATTAAATGAAATGGTATTGGATGCTGATACATAATCACCAGATTCAACCGCGGTATCATCTGCGGTGGTATAGGTTACCGTGAATCCGCCAGATACAGAACCGGTATGTGTAATTTCAAGAACAGCGGTACCTGCATCTTCATTTATAACAACATCATTAATGCTCAACCCAATTGGGTTTCCATTTTCACTAACATATATATACTGTGTATGGCTTGTTGAATTACCCGCACAATCATTGGTGGTCCAGGTTCTAATAATAGTGTAAGACGTACTTGTATTGTCACCGTCATAAGTTTCGTTGAATGTCACTGTAGAGTTAGAGTCACAATTGTCATTGGCAGAAAGTATCGGTGCCGTAGGTATATTGTCATGAGCGGCATAAGAATCTTGTGGTAAAGTTTCATTAAATGTAGGCGCCTCATTATCTTCAATAGTGATAACCTGGGTAAAAGTATCACTTACTCGACCACAAGCATCTGTAAATGTCCATGTATTAGTATACGTACCTTCAGTAGGGCAAGCTCCAGATTGTACAAAACTACCTGCTGTTTTATTCAAAGTAAAATCACAAGAAGCCGTTGCAGGTACCAAAGAATTAGCATTGTTAAGTGCTGCAATATTATCACAGGCAATAGTTCTGTCCAATGCATTAGGAGCCGTTGACCAATTTACCTGTGGGGGTTGTTGTACATCTATGATTGTAGGGGTATGTGTACCTATACCACAAGAATTTGTTGAAGATGAACTGTTAGTGGTAATAGGGTCACCACTAATAACTCCACTATATGTAGCCGTTGCCTGTAATTCAAAACTAGCAACACAGGCAGTTTCCAAAAAGTAACATGCTTCTATAATTTCAATATCGAAATCAATATCATAATTATCACCCATATTGGTAGTGCCATTTTGAGCCGTAAAGGTCAATGTTTTAGTAGACGGGTCATAAGAATGGGTAATTCCTGGAGGTAAAGTTCCTACCCCGGAGAAATCTGCTTCAACAGGAAGAACCGTGGTAATAACAAGATCTTGAATATCGTCATTGCCAACATTGGCAACGTTTAAAGTTAATGGTACAACATCACCAGCATTAAAAGGACCACTGGTTTTTGTATTTAAACTTAAGGCCCCTAGACTTGGTTTGTAAACATCTACACTTAATCCCATTAAATATAGACCGTAAGACTCTTGATCTGTAGTAATTTTAAATCGGGCAAAGGTTTGATCGTTATCAATATATCTATTGGCCGTATTGTCTAAAGGAAATACGGTAGCATCAAAACCTAAGGTATTTGTACTAGCAGCATTTCTGTCCTCGTAATTCAGACCGTCAATGGTAATACGACTGTTAAAGAAGTTGTCTTCATCTCTTAACGTAGTCGATAATTTTGACCAGTTATTAGAAGTATCAAATATTAATAATTGGTCACCTGAAAGATCACGGTCACCTTCTAACGCACCTAACATTACATTGGCATTGATATTACCGTTAGGTATGGTTTCAAAGCCGCTAAAGTTAAATTCTGTTTCACCCGCACCATTAGATGCAAAGGTGTGTACATAACCATCATAAAGGGTAATGTTTTTAGGGTCTAATGATACGTTTTCATAAACGAATACAATTTGCCATCCACCAGAGGTTCCGGTCACATTTGCAATACCGTGAGAACGTAAATCCATTTCAGTAGCCTTTACGTTTCCTACTTGATAGGTTCCAAAAGGGGTAGAAAGAGCATTGATGTCATCGGTAATATCCTTTATACATACATATGGGTCGTTTTGAAAATGATTATCACGACCTCTATAAATTACCTCATCTGCAGAAACCGTTGTATATGAAGATTGGCCTGGTAGCATTAATTTAACCTGGTTGTAATTCCAAGAAGGTTCTGTAGCACCACCACCAGTAGTACCATCGTATTCTTTATCTGCTGCAGCCCAATATAGATAAGCCTTTTTAATATTTAAACAGCTCAAAGAAGGCTCTGGGTTTGCTAAGTTCGCATTGGTAGAGTTGAACGTTGTTGGGTCTGAGTCTATATCTACAAAAACGTTGTTGTTGAAATCATGGTTACCATCTTCTCCATTGTAATTTCCTGTTGCATTTCTTGAAAGTACATTGTTTGCGATCATGGTAAAGTCTCCGTTGATACTTCCGGAATAGCGAATTTCAAAATCTTTTTTAAGGTTGGTGTCGTTTACAAATATGTTAACAACAGCTTCATCTTCAGATCCGTTAGAATCTACTATTTTATATCTAAAAGAATCGTTTCCGTTAAAAGATGGACTAGGTTGGTATTCAAAATAATCATCTGTAGCGTCACCAGGTGTACCATTGTCCCTAAGCGTTACCGTACCATTAATAGGGTTGTTTACCACTTGTAGAGGGTTTACGGCTGCAGGTCCGTCAAACCCATAATCATCATTATCTAGCACCGTAATATTTGCGGAAGCTTGGTTTTGGAATACAACAAAAGAATCATCTACTGCACTTGGTAAATGATTAATATCCCTAATAGTACCAATAGCTGTAGGGTTAGAAGCTGTAATTAAATTTGGGGAAATTGAGGTTATTGTCAATCTCAAGGTCTCATCACCTTCAATTATAGCATCTTGGATAATATCCACAGGAACTTGTAGTACTTCATCTGAAGTACCGGTAAAGTTAAGGGTACCTGTTGCCGAAGCGGTATAGTCACTACCATATGTGGTGGTATTGTCCGTAATTTCATAGGATGCTGTAAAACCTCCATTTATTGGTTTTCCGGTATACGTAACTTCAAAATTGGCGGTTACATTGAATTCGTCTACAGAAAAACCTGTAGCAGCCACTGTACCCGTATCATCATTGGTTATCGTACCAATTGCATCCGCATTGGATATACTGATTTTAGATGAAGATGGATTAGAAATCGTAATTCTCAAATCTTCATTGTTTTCAATGAAATCATCACCAACAACATTGATTTGAACTGAACGTACTTCGTTATTTACACCGGTAAAAGTTAAGGTTCCAGTTGTTTGTGGATCTGTGGTTAAAGTATAGTCAACACCAGAAGTTGTGCTAATATCGGTAATAGAATATGCCAGGGTAAACCCACCGTTTAATCTGTCTCCGGTATACGTAACATCAAAATTGATACCGTTGGTCTGTTCAACGATACTAAAACCAGCTACAGCAACAGAACCTCCGTCGTCATCAAGTATAATTCCTCTAGCTTGGTTGTTTAATAAGTTGATACCAACATTTGAACGTATGGCAACAAGATCAACAAAGAAATCCTCTTCGTTCTCAATGGTGTCATCGCTAATTATGGGCACAACTATATTTTGTGTTTTTGTTGTACTGGTAAATGTTAAGGTTTGTATGGTAGCGTGAGGAGTAAAATCTGTGGCATTTGCCGCACTACCGTTAGTTACAAAATAATCTACTTCAATAGTTTCGCCAGTGTCCACATCACCAATGAATTCAACGACGAATGTGGCATTTACATTATCACCAGTATCACCTTCTGTAACGGTAACCGTTAAATTCTGAAAATCAATTCCTTTAGTAGCGGTGTTATCGTTATCGGTAATAGCGCCCGTACCTGTTGGATCTACGATGTTAATTAAAGTAGTGGACAGATTAGAAAGTTGAATGTTCAAATCTTCCGTAGCTTCTATGAATGCATCTTCCAGTATGGTAACTTCAATTGACTGTTGATCGTTATTAGATGTGCCGGCTGGGAAAGTTAACTGTCCTGAAGCAAGTGTTGTGGTATAGTCTTTTCCGTCTGAAGCAGTACCGTCCGTAATATTGTATTCTACGGTAAAGGAATCTTGTACGGTATTTCCGTTATAAGTGATGATGAAGTTAGTACTTCCTGCGGATTCGTTAACCGAAAAGTCAGATGCACTTAAACCTGTGGTTGCCGTTTTTAAATCATTATCGGTAATAGTACCAATAGCATTTGCATCTACTAAATTAATAAGGCTAGTAGATAAATTCGTTAATTGAAAATTGATGGTTTCATCAGATTCAATGATGGTATCGTCATTAATGTTGATACTCACATTTTGTGAGTCACCATCATTGGTCCCTGCCGGGAATGTCAATTGACCTGTTAATGTAGGGTTTCCACTAAAATCTGTACCAGCTATAGCTGAACCATCCGTTATAGCGTAATCTACAGTAAAAGAATTTTGCAGTTCACTACCATTATAAGTAACCACAAAATTAGCAGTGCCATCATCCTCATCAACATTGATGTCAGCAACCGTTAAACCTGTGGTAGGTGTTTTAGAATCATTATCTATAATGGTACCGATCGCATTTGGGTCCACTAGGTTGATAAGATTGGTAGAAAGATTTGATAGTTCAATATTTAAATTCTCGTCACCTTCAATGATGAGGTCATTAATTATGGTAACATTTACAAGTTGAGTTGCACCGTCCGTAGTGTTGTTTGGAAAAGAAACCTGACCTGTTAATGTAGCGGTATAGTCATCTCCTTCTATTGCAGATCCATTGGTAATAGTATAATCTGCCGTAAAGCCAGTTTTAACGTTACCACCATTATAGGTAACTACAAAGTTTGCCGATGCAGTTGCCTCGTTGAAATCTACGTCTGCAATAGATAGTCCTGTCGTTGGGGTAGTATCATTATCTATGATTGTACCTGTAGCATCTGCCTTGATAATATTCAAAAGACTGTTTGAGATATTTGATATTTGAATACTAAGACTTTCATCACCTTCAATTACGGTATCATCTGTAATTGCTACTAAAAGTGATTGGGTGTTACCATCAGAAGTACCGGCAGGAAAAGTAACCTGACCAGTAAGGTTTACATTATAATCTGAGCCATGAGTTGTACTAATATCTGTAATGGCATAGTCTACGGTAAAGGAATCTTGTACTGTAGGTCCGGTGTAGATCAATATAAAATTAACGGTACCCACATTTTCATCAACGGAAAAATCAGCTATGGAAACACCTTCACCCGCAGCAGGGGCATTTATATTAGTAATGGTTCCCAACGCAGTATCGGTAATATCGCCTACATTGGTTGAGCCATTGGTCATGCCCAAGGTAAAAGTTTCATCACTTTCAATGATATTATCATCTATGGCCGGAATAAGGATATTTGTATTCAATGTATTACTAGGTACTGAAAAACCTGACAGGGCAGTATAGTCCGATGCTATTGTAGTAATATCTGTATACGTAAGGTCAAACGTCACTACTTCATTTACCGCATGAGATAAGCTAACGGAGAAATCCAGATCATTACCTTCTGCAACACTCGCGTCTGCAATGGTAACAACAGGTCTTATAAAAAGGTCTGCGGCATTAGAGTAGGTATAAGGAGTACATAGATTTTCACTATCATACGCGCTAAATCTATATTGATTTCCACTTTCAGAGCTTGTGATATTTGTCAAGGTCAATGTGGTAGTCGTGGAACCTGAATAAATACCGCTATCCGAAATAGGGTTCCAAGTGGTACCATTGTCCGTACTAACTTCCCATTGATAGGTAAGTCCGGTTCCGTTAACACCTGTTGTATAGGTAATAGTGTCGCCAAGGTTGGCAACTCTATCGTTTGGCTGTAATGTTATACTAACGGTTTGGAACGCTGTGGTAACCTTACTATCCGTACCTGTATAGCCACCTTGTGCTAAAACACGCCCTGTAGAAGGGTCTACTGTACCGTTGCTTACGGTTAGAGGACCGTTACCTAAATAACCATCGCCGTCAGGATCTGTATGTCCAGCCTCTACAGCATCGGGGCAACCGTCATTGTCAGAATCATTATCTAAGCTGTCAATAATGGAGTCGCCATCGGCATCACCGTTACCTTCGTTAATATCCGTAATACCGTCATTATCATCATCTTCATCCACTAAGTCATTTACGCCATCAAAATCAGTATCCAAGTCATCATCTGTAATTGTAATTTCACCTTCACCGGTTACAAAAACTATGTTTTGGGGAACATAGTTGGTCATGGTGTTGGCATCCGGGGAATAAGAAGGTATTACCGTGAAATATTCTGTGGATTCAATTACGGTATCATCGTTAATTTTAAAATTTCTATTAAAACTTTGATTATTAGACCCATTAAAATTAAGAAAGCCGATAGTTTCATCATAATCAGAAGGTTGTGTTGCCGTATTATCTGATGTAGCATAGTCAATTCTGAAATTATCTTGAACTTCGCCATTTAATGTAAAACTAATTCTGGCATTACCGACAGATTCTAATTCTGTAGTATTACTTAAATTTATGGTAGCGGTATCATTATCATGAATGCGAAGTGCAGAGCGTTCTGTATTTATGCTAACCCTTGAAGGACTAGAGCCATATTTGGTAGTCTCCGCTGCATTTCTAGATTTTACACCGTTGAACTCTTCAGAAGGTTCTACTATAGCGTTGTCTATGGTTGGTATGGGTATAATTATTTCAGAACCTGAAATAGAACCTGCAGGAAAAGTAGCCGTAGTGGTAAATGCGTTGAAATCACTACCATCACTGGCAAGACTCGTTGAACTTGGATTAGCCTCAACAGAAAAATCAACTGTATAAGCATCTTCAATACCTACGTATTGTTGACCGCTGGTATTAGTGCCATTTGATAATCGAAGAACATACTGTATTTCTCCGCCTTCCGTGATGTCATAGTTTCCACCAGTTATATAAGCAACATCAGTGTCTATTATTGTACCGGTACCCGTATCATCGGAAAAAGAATATGAGCCAGAGGGATCACTTAGCGTAAGTGTAAATTCTTGTTGGGTTGTTTCTACCCAATCATCGTTTAAAGCGGCAACGGTAAAAGTTGAGGTGGTACCAAAAAAACCTAGGGTTACTGAATTTGGACCGGAATAATCTAAAGGTAGTGCAGTATCTGCTACGTCACCATATGTAATATCAAATGTTCGGTTACCTATTATAAAGCTACTGGAAGTAACCGTAAAGGTCATGTTAGACCCCTCATTTGCACTTGCGTCTGAAACCGAAAAAGTTTGTGCCAAGCCATCTATTGATCCTATAAAGAACCACATGACAAATAAAAAAAATGTCGGTTTTATGAAAGTTGATCTTTCCATTATAAATTTTTATTATTTGTTAGAAGAATACCGTGCTTGAACACGTAAAAATTTTTAGCCGTATTTTGAGTGTTGGAGCTGCCGTTGGTCAACGGGATATCCATCGCTAGAAAAGAATTATTGTTTACCTTATAAACAGCATCACTATCTGCCTTTGTATTGGACAGATTGTTGACCCTTGAAAAAGATGTAAAGAGATGTTGTATTCCATATATTGGAAATACAGTTTTTTCAAAACAGCATTTGGGGGAGATGATGTTAGAAGTGTAAATAGACTTCATATTAATGGTTAAGTTTAATTCTTTATAGTTTACTTAACCAACATCAAAATAGATTACGAAGAATCGCAATCAATTGCTAAATAGAAGGTTAAGTTTTTTTATTAGAACAGATTTGGGATCTAATTCTGTTACAAAATTAGGACCTACCCGTCTAATAACTCAATTTTATAGTTTACCCGATGTTATTCGTCGACGAACCTACATTGACAAATTAACGGTGGTAGTTTTGGGATATTTAATTGTTGTTGTGAAGCAAGGTGATTTTGTGGTAAATAATATGTAGTCCTTTTCTTATTTTTTTTAAAAATATAAATTGCAAATTTTCTATTTGAATTTGTAGTTGTTTGATAATTAGTATTTTAGATTGAATTTTATTTAATAATCATCGTTGTGTTTTATGTAAGAATTGACTTGAATTACGATTTGAAATTGTTGTAGAGTGTTAAAATTGTTGTTAAAGATTTTATGATTATGTGATTGTGCATTTGGTCGATGAAATCAATGGGTTCAACCGATTGGAGTTAAAGTAGGGCAAGAATTTAGATGGGTAATTTTGGTGATTTAGGAAGATTTTCAAAAAACTTCTTAAATGCAAAAACACCTTTTCAAAAATGTTAAAAAGGTGTTTTTATTTATATAGGCGCTCTCGCGGAAAGTTAAATTTAACTACACAACAAAAATATAATTTGGCTTAGATAATAAGGTTGAATTCATATTATCTAATTATTAAAGTGCGTCTAAATTTTTCATTAAATCATTTGCTTTTAATTGTATGTCAGCTAAAATACTACCGTCCATTTTATCTAAAAGTGACAGCATCATTTTCATACGTTGGTTGTTTTTAAAATGCGCTTTCTTATCTGCTAAAAAATTCCAGTACAGCGAGTTAAATGGGCAGGCTTTGTCTCCTAATTTTTTTGTGTGGTTATAAGAGCATTTTGAGCAATAATTACTCATTTTATTAATATAATTGGCACTGCTAACGTACGGTTTAGTTGCTACTATACCACCATCTGCAAATTGGCTCATTCCTCTGGTATTTGTAATTTCAACCCATTCTATGGCATCTATATAAACACCTAAATACCATTGGTCTACCTCGTCTGGATCTATTTGCGTAAGTAGTGCAAAGTTTCCAATAATCATTAAACGTTGTATGTGGTGGGCATATGAGTGGTCTAAACTTTGACCAATGGCATGTTTTAAACAGTTCATGTTCGTTTTACCTGTCCAAAAGAAATGGGGTAGTTTGTTTTTATTTTCTAGCACATTTAAGCCCTTATATCGTGGCATTTCTTTCCAATAAATACCTCTCATATATTCTCGCCACCCTAAAATTTGGCGAACAAAACCTTCAACTTGAGAAATATGAATTACGTCCTTATTTTTATGATAATGAGCTTTGACCCGGGTAATTACCTCTTTAGGCGAAAGTATTTTGCTGTTCATTGCAAATGACAATCTAGAATGAAATAAAAACTTTTGGTCTTCATGCATGGCATCTTGGTAATCACCAAAATGTGGTAAGAGCTGGTCACAGAAATAAGTCAAGGTACTTAGGGCATCTACTTTGGTTACTGACCACGTAAATGCCGTGGGGTCAACATTACCAAAGGTCTTAACCTTAGCTTTGGAAAGCTCTTCTATAATTTCTTCAACGTTCCTTTTAAAAACTTTCTCATGGGGAATACTTGGTTGACCTTTCCATTTATTTCTGTTGCTTTGATCATAATTCCATTTTCCACCTTCAGGTTGATCGTTATTTATTAGGATATCGTGCTTTTTGCGCATCATACGATAAAAGCTTTCCATGATCATTTGTTTTTTTCCTTTGAAGAAATCCCTTAATTCAAATCGTGTCGTATAAAAATGTTCGGTATCGGCGTAAGAGGTAGCTATAGATAATGATTTACATATATTATTTAATTGTTCATCAAGTCTGTACTCATCAGGTAACTGATATTCAAATTTTTTGGCGTTTGATTCTTTGATGGTTTTAGTGATAATTTCCTCTAGTTGTTGAGGATTATTTGCATCAGTAAGTGAGAAATATATAAATTGATGACCTTTAGCGCTCAGTTCCTCTTTGAAATTTCGCATAGCTAAAAAAAACGCTATTACCTTTTGTATGTGATGTTTAACATAGTCGGTCTCTTGGCGCATTTCTGCCATAAGATATATGACATTATCATTTACTTCATTGAACCAAGAGTGATTTTGGTTTAACTGGTCACCAAGAATTAACCGTACAGTTTTCATTTCGTCTAATTTTAATTTTTAAAACAATGTTTCTTGCAGCCACAAACGTTGGTAACTACCGGCACTATCATAGCGATCAGCCTGACTTTTACTATTGAACTTTCTATCTCTGGGGTCATTACCAACGCCGCTATTGTACATCCAATTTCCATAGTTACTATGCACATCGTAATCTATGAGCATACGCTCAAAATATGCGGCGCCAATTCGCCAGTCTTGCTCCAATTCCTTAGACCAAAAACTGGCTACATTTTGTCTACCTCTATTGCTCATCCATCCGGTTGCCAATAATTCTTTCATATTTGCATTAATAAAAGGTTCTTTGGTAGTACCATTTATCCATTTTTCTAGTGCTACTGATGTTCTTTTCCATTCGTAAGGCTTTTGAAGTATACCTGTTAGTCCAAAGATTTTATCACCATGTTTTAAGGAGATATACTTAAAATAATCTCGCCAAATAAGTTCAAAGATTAACCAGTAGGTACTTTGGTTCTTTACAATTTCTTTTTCAAATTTTCTAACTTCCCAGTAGATGGTTCTGGGGGATATACTACCATTAGCTAACCAGGCAGAGAGTTTTGAACTATAATTTTCACCAATTAATCCGTTTCTGGTTTTTTTATAGACAGTTAGCTTTTGAGAATCCCAAAAATATTGTTCGATGCGTTTTTGTGCTTCATGTTCACCACCTTGAAATGGGAAGGCCGTATGCGTGTGTTGGGTGAAGTCATTAAAACCCAATTGATTTAAAGTAGGTATTTCTGTTTTAGTGCAGACCAAATTATTCTTAGACATTGCCTTAATAGGCATTTGAGGAGCTCTTACCTTGCAATGGATTTCGCAATCTTTTCTGAAGTTGGTGAATATGTCTGGTATTGATTTGAAACTTGTATAGGGAATATCATCTGGATGAAATAAAAATTGGTCGTACACTTCTTTGAATTGAATAGAAGGCGATATTTTATTCTTCACATTTTCAAGTACAAGCTGCTCATCTCTTGTCCATTCTTTTTGAAGAAATATGGTATCGATATTATGTTGTTCAATTAATTTAGGCAAGAAATCTTTAGATTGGCCCACATAAATGAAAAGGGCAATGTTAAGTTTTTCGAGCGCTGCTTTTAATTGGGTTATGGTTTCAAGTAAGAACTTGGTCCGGTACTTGCCCGTTCGTTTAAATCCGTAATTATCATAATCAAAAAAAATAGTTTCAAAACAATAGAAGGCAATAACTTTCTGTCCCTTCACGGCATCGTTCAAGGAGGAATTATCACCTATTCTTAGGTCATTTCTAAACCAGATTAAATTATTCATATTCTATTGTTTAAGTAGTTTACACTTTTTACTACAGTATTTTACATGGTCCCAATCTCTTTTCCATTTTTTACGCCATGAAAATGGCTTCTTACAGGTAATACATATTTTAGAAGGCAGCCGTATTCTTTTATGTGCCATTACAGTAATTTTTGTAAAGGCTTGTCCGGTTCGGCATAAGAAAACCTAGTTAAAAGTTTAGGTAGCGCATATGCATTTAAACCATTAGTCACTACAGCGTTATGTTTGTCTAATTGTAACCAGCCATCTTCATGTAAAATTTCATTAGGCAAATAAATATGTTCAATGGCACCTATGATCATCACACAGCCATTTTCTTCTATTCTATATTCATTAACATAACTACACCCCAGTTTTATAGCACTTTCATCTACATAGGGAGCGTGAAATTGGTCTAGGTAACTTTCGGTTAAATTTGTTTTTGAAAATTCTGAAATATGCTCTTTGTAGCTTGCTGCGGTTTGGTGAGCGCCTTCAATTATTTCATTGTTTACTTGGTTTACAGTAAAAAAGCCAGTCTCTTTAAAGTTTTTATAAGTATCTCTTGCAACTGTTAACGGACGTAAAATGAAACCTAGCATTGGCGGAGAACTGCCAATATGCACCACCGAGTTGAAAATGGCTAAATTACTAATACCCGATACTGATTTTGTCCCTAAAAGATTGGCAGATTTATAACCGGTACAACTATTGATCAAATGTGCCCTATATCTACTGGGCATTTCATGAATATCGTTTGAGGTAAAATGTTTCAAGATAAATTTATTTTGTTTAACAAAAATATTAAAAAATTAAACAAAAAATAACCTTATCAGATAAATGATTTGTTCAGTTTGTTGCGATAAAGCTTAAATTTTGGGCAATATTTCATATTTTTAACATTCACTTAATGTAGGCTTAAAGCCCAATACATGACCCAAGAAAAAAAGAATATTGCCATAATCGGCTCTGGATTAGTAGGATCTTTACTAGCTATTTACTTAAAGAGATACGGACATAAAATAACGGTGTTTGATAGAAGACCGGATATTAGAAATATTGAGTTTTCTGGTCGATCCATTAACCTGGCTATGAGCAATAGGGGATGGAATGCTTTAAAAACTGTTGGAATAGAAGAGGAGATAAAAAAAATAGCCATTCCTTTAGACAAACGGGCCATGCACGTTATTGGTAAAGAACAGTATTTTCAAAAATATGGTAAGGATGGTGAGGCAATTTGGTCCATATCAAGAGGGGTCCTGAACAAACGAATGATAGATTTAGCCGAAAATAATGGAGTAGACTTTCGTTTTGAAGAAAAGGTATGGGATATTGATCTGCCAAGGGCGGTTGTTTACACAGGTGAAAGTGAAAGGGGCGAGTGGAAAGAATATCCATTTGATTTGGTATTTGGTTGTGACGGGGCATTTTCTAGGGTGAGACATAAAATGCAACGACGTAGTAGGTTTGACTATTCGCAAGATTTTATTGATGTTGGATATAAAGAATTGACCATACCTGCTAATGCAGACGGTACACATAAACTAGATAAGCATTCTTTTCATATTTGGCCGCGAGGTAAATTCATGTTTATTGCTATGCCCAATTTAGATGGCAGTTTTACATGCACCCTTTTTATGCCATTTGAAGGGGAAGTATCTTTTGAAAGTATACAAACAAAGAAAGATGCTGTAGGCTTTTTCAATTCTTATTTTCCAAATGTAAAGGATGAAATTGAAAACCTTACCGAAGATTTCTTTAAAAACCCTACAAGTGCCATGGTAACTATGAAATGCTATCCTTGGACCTATTGGGACAAAGTAGCGCTGGTAGGAGATTCTGCCCATGCTGTGGTTCCCTTTTATGGTCAGGGTATGAATGCTGGTTTTGAAGATATTTATGTCTTAAATCAGCTTATTCAGGAATTTGGAGATGATTGGGAGTGTATTTTTACTACCTATCAAGAAAAACGCAAGCCAAATGCCGATGCTATAGCAGAGCTGAGTTATAGAAACTTCATAGAGATGAGCAGTAAAACTGCAGACGCTAATTTTTTACTTCAAAAGAAAATAGAAAAACACTTTTCTACAAAACACCCAGAAAAGTGGATACCTGCATATAGCAGGGTTACTTTTTCCAGTAGACCTTATGCAGAAGCATTAGCGGAAGGTGATGCACAGGAAGAAATAATGAAAGAAGTTATGAAAATATCGAATATTGAAGAAAATTGGGATAGTTTAGAGGTTGAGAACTTAATGTTGAAGCTGTTAGCCGGTTCCTGAGAATTTTATACGAATACCAATAAAAAAAGCCATCTTCTAAAGATGGCTTTTCTTTTTTTTTATACAATGTGCGCTATTATAATTTAGCGAACATTTTTTGCATTTTTTCACTTTCTTCTTCAGCTAAAACTGGGTCAACTAAAATACGACCACTATGCTCATCTGTAATGATTTTTTTTCTTGAAGCAATTTCAACTTGTACCTGTGGTGGAATTGTAAAGAAAGACCCACCAGATGCTCCTCTTTCAATTGGAACAACAGCTAAACCATTTTTAACGTTGTTACGGATACGGGCATATGCCTTAACCAAACGCTCTTCAATTTTATCTTGGAATTTAATAGACTCTTCCAACAACGCTTTTTCTTCTTTTTCCGTTTCAGCAAGAATAGCGTTTAATTCACCTTTCTTATGCTTTAAGTGTGCCTCACGCTCAGATAAACGTTCTTTGGTGTCAGAGATAACAGCTTTCTTTTGCTCTATTTGAGCTTTGAATTCTTTAATGTTCTTTTCAGCTAATTGAATTTCCAATTCTTGGAATTCCAATTCTTTACTAATAGAATTGAACTCTCTACTATTACGAACATTTTTTTGTTGCTCGCCGTATTTTTTAATTAAAGCCTTTGCTTCTTCAATCAGGTTCTTCTTAGCACCAATTTCAAAGTTTATATTCTCTAAATCGGTTTTAAGCTTATCCATTCTCGTTTTTAGGCCAAGGACTTCATCTTCCAAATCTTCTACTTCTAAAGGTAGTTCACCACGAACATTCCTTATTTCATCAACCCTAGAATCAATTAATTGCAGATCATATAATGCTCTTAACTTTGCTTCTACAGACGAATCTTCTTTTTTTGCCATATTAAAAATAATTGATGGGATTTGTTATACTTTCCGATAAATGGATTGCAAAATTAGGAATTTTTTTTGTAAGATAATCAACTAAAAGGTTTTTTGTAAACTGCTCAGTTTCAAAGTGTCCAATATCTGCCAAAATTATTTGATTTTCAGCCTCGTAAAATTGATGATATTTAAGGTCAGCAGTAACAAATACGTCTGCTTTGGCAGCTTTTGCCGCTCCAATGGCAAAAGAACCACTGCCACCTAAAACGGCTACTTTTTTAATGGGTTTGTTCAATAAATTGGAATGTCGCACCAATTTTGCGTTCATTTTGAGCTTAAGGTCATTTAGAAATTGCATTTCTGAAACCTCTTGGTCTAATTCGCCAATCATGCCCATACCAATATGTTGGTTGGTGTTTTCAATAGTTTGTATATCATAAGCTACTTCTTCGTAAGGGTGTGAGGTCAATAGCGCATTAATTATAACGGACTCCCGATCTTTTCCAAACACGCATGTGAGCATCACTTCGTTCTCGGTATGTGTAGTTCCAATTGTACCAATGGTGGGGTTTGCACCTTCATTGGCTTTATAGGTGCCATTTCCTTCAACCGAAAAGCTACAATTGGAATAGTTGCCAATGTTACCGGCACCTACCTTAAAAAGAGCATTTTTCACTTCTTCAATAGCATTTTTGGGTACGTACGTAGTTAATTTTTTTATCGTGTTCTTTTGGGGAAGTAGCACTTTTGTATTCGAAAGACCTAGTACCTCACATATTTTGGCATTGACTCCGTAACGGGCATTATCAAGTGCGGTATGGTTAGAATAAATGGAAATATCATTTTTGATAGCTTTAATGACTACACGTTCCACATAATCTTTACCAGTAATCTTTTTTAAGCCACCGAAAATGATAGGGTGAAAACTAACAATAAAGTTACAATTCTTGGCGATAGCTTCATCAACAACATTCTCTAAGGTGTCTAACGTAACCAATATTCCGCTCACTTCATTTGTTGCATTGCCCACCAATAGGCCAACGTTATCAAAATCCTCGGCATAGGGTAGTGGGGCAAATTCTTCTAATATTCGGGTGATGTCTTTTACAGTCATTTTATGGAAAAATAAGATATTCAAAGATAAATTATTATAATTTCGTTCTAATGCAGCTAATACGAAAACTTCTTTTTCCCATTTCACTCCTATACGGATTAATTGTTTTTTTTAGAAATCGATTATACGACATGGGTGTTTTTTCATCTAAAACGTTTGCTGTAAAAACAATCTGTGTAGGTAATTTAAGCGTTGGCGGTACTGGTAAAACACCTATGATAGAATTACTGGTACGTGAACTAGGTGAAAGTTTTAGAGTTGCTATATTAAGCAGGGGGTATAAGAGAAAAACTAAGGGATTTTTACTTGCCGGTAATCATACCAGTGTAGAGGAGTTAGGTGATGAACCGTTTCAATTAAAAAAGAAATTTCCAAAAGTTGCGGTCGCAGTTGATGCAGATAGAAGAAATGGAATAAACCAATTAATGACAGATATTGATCCCGATGTTATTTTATTGGATGATGCTTTTCAGCACAGAAAGGTAAAACCTGATTTTTCAATATTGTTAACGGCTTATGATAACTTGTATGTCAATGACTGGTATTTGCCTACAGGCGATTTAAGGGATTTTAAAGGAGAGGCAAACCGGGCAGACATTATAGTAATAACCAAATGCCCTTCAGATTTATCCAATTCCGATAAATCAACAATACTTTTACAACTTGCTCCCAAACACTACCAAAAAGTATTTTTTAGTTATTTGGATTATAATAGAGATTTAAAGGGTGTTGAAATGCCACTTGAAAGCTTAAAAACTAAAAACGTGACTTTGGTAACGGGTATAGCCAACCCGACTCCTTTAGAGATGTTTTTGAAATCATCAGGTATTACATTTGAGCATTTGAAATTCAACGATCATCACTTTTTTACCGATGCTGAAATAGAGGATTTAAAAAAGAAGGAAACGATTCTTACTACTGAAAAGGATTACGTAAGGCTAAAGTCAAAAATTCCAAACCTACATTATATTGAAGTGAAACATGAGTTTCTATATGATGGGAAAGAAGCTTTGAGGCAGGAATTACTGCAGTTTATGACAAAGAATTCTTAGGCTTTTTGTCAAAAATATTTTCACCTATTTTTTGGTAGAAAATCTCTGGCTTAAATGGTTTTGTAACAACATCATTACATCCGGCAGCATAAAAACTTTCTAAACTATCATCTAAAGAAATTGCGGTTAAGGCAATAATAGGAGTGTCTTGATTGAACTTTCTAATTTCTATGGTAGCTTCTTCACCACTAATACCTGGCATGTGTATATCCATTAAAATGGCATCATATACATTTTCTTTGGCAAGATCAACCGCTTCATGACCGTTATTGGCAATATCACTGGTCATATCTCTTTTGGTCAACATTTTTTTGGTAATGACCTGGTTGATTTTGTTATCCTCAACAATCAATAAATGAAGACCTTTAAAGTCATAGTCTTTAGGAGCAATTTCAAAAGCAACATCCTCGGCAAGATCATCAATACTCTTCATTTTAATCTCAAAGAAGAATGAGCTTCCTTCTCCTAAATTACTTTCTAGTTCAATTTGACTATTGAAAAGACCCAAAAGACTTTTTACAATGGTTAAGCCAAGTCCCGTTCCGCCATATTCCCTGTTTATTTGAATGGACCCTTGCTCAAAACCTTCAAAAATACTTTTCTGTTTTTCTTTTGATATGCCTATTCCATTATCTTTCACTTCAAAGTAAATGGTGACATCATCTTGATCCTTGTTCAAAAGTTTAGAAATCACCCTAACTTCACCTCCCTTGGTGAATTTAATCGAATTACCGATTAGGTTCATGAAAATCTGCGATAACTTTAATGGGTCACTAAGTAAATGGCTAGGTATTTTAGGGTCATACTCTAAAATAAGGTTGGTATTGTTAGATTTGGCACTTTGTCCTAGTGAATTAATTACTTCGTTAATTACCTTTTTTAGATTGAACTCCATATTCAAGGGTTCAAGCTTATTGGCGTCAATTTTATTGATATGTAAAATATCATTGATGAAATTAAGTAAGTAATCACCCGAAAATTTTAAAGCTTTTAAATGTTCTTTTTGGTGCTCTTCAGGGTTTTCTTCAAGTAATAAATGGGTGAGACCAGTAACAGCATAAAGTGGAGTTCTTAATTCATGACTTACTGTTGAGAGAAAGTTGGTCTTAGCTTCCATAGCTTGTACTGCACCATCTCTTGCTATTTGTAGTTCTTTGTTTTTAGTCTGTAAAAGATCGTTGGTCTTTAATTTTATTTGATTGTTTCTATAAAGTGTAACAGCCAATAATGATATGATAATTAAAAAAGCAGATGTTAAAATAGCCGTTAGTTCAGATCTGTTCTGAGATTCCGTCAGTTCTTCAATTTTCTTTTCTTGACGGGCAATCTCTTCAGTTTTATAATTATCCTTTATTTTATCTGCAGTTTTTGCTTCTATTTTATTCTTTTCAACATTGAAAATGGAGTCCTTCAATTGAACTAAATTTTGACTGTTTACCAATGATTTTTGGTATAGTCCTAATTTTTCATAAACCGAGGTCAAGAGAATATTTGCATCTTTAATGTCCTCTAGAAAACCATTATGTGTGGCAACTTCCAAGGCATTTTCGCCATTTTTGGCAGCTTCAGAAAAATTTTCCTGAATTAGATTTAGTTCGGCAAGGGTAAGATATGCTTGACTTGTTAAATATTCTTTTTCAAACAAGTCTGTATTGACCAAAAGTGAATTCAAATTTTTAGAGGCACTATCGTATTTTTCAAGACTTAAATAAACCTTTGCTTCTGTCAACAATAGATTATTGTAAAAATTACGATCGTTATTTAGCTGCTTGGCCTCGTTTAGCATAAATAGGGATTGAAAGTTTCTATTACTTCTATGTAGTAATATAGCTTCAATATACTTGTGCATGCCATCACCGTATGGGTAAGAAATATCTTTTAATAAAACGCTGGCACGATCCCAATAGAATTCTGTATCACCTTCTTTGTCAATTCTTAAATATAAAAGTGCCAGTTCATGAAGACTATCAATTAAACCTTTAATGTCTTCACGTTTTTCTGCTTCATTGGCAGCTGTGTTCAACGTTTCTAGGGCAAGGTCTATTTTGTCTTGATTTTTGAACTTTCGTGCTTGATCAAAATAAGGTTGAATATCTTTTTGGGAAATTGGGTCTTGGGCAAATACGACAGTAGTAGTCGCCAAAATTATAATGGGGACTAATAAAACTTTAATTACTTTATTTAAAAATAAAATTTTCAAATATACTTTTTAAAACTAATGAAGTTAATTAAATCTATAATTCTACTACTATAACCTGTTTCATTATCATACCAACCAATGATTTTAACCATTTTACCTATGACAGAGGTCATTAAAGAATCAAACGTACAAGAATAGCAACTATTGTTTATATCGATAGAAACTATTGGGTCGCTGGTATAGTGAACAATATTTTTAAACTGGTTTTTAGCCGCTTTTTCAAAAGTAGCGTTTATTTCATCAATGCTCGTTTCCCTTTTTACATTAAGGGTAATGTCTGTTAATGAGCCGTTTGGAACAGGTACTCTAATACCGCAACCGCCTATGGTATCCGCTAGTTCAGGGAATATTTTGGTCAATGCTTTAGCGGCACCTGTAGTTGTTGGCACTATAGATTGTGAGGCTGCACGGGCCCTTCTTAAATCTCTGTGAGGTTGATCGTGTAAACTTTGATCGGTAGTGTAGGAATGTATGGTGGTAATATATGCTTGCTCTATACCACAAAGATCATTGATCACTTTTATCATTGGTGCAGCATTATTGGTAGTACAAGATGCGTTAGAAATAATATCATCTGTTGCTGTCAATGAATTTTCATTGATACCAAAAACAACCATTTTAATATCATCTTCAGTTGGCGGTACAGAAAGAATTACTTTTTTAGCTCCGTTTTTAATATGGAAAGCAAGGGTTTCCCGATCCTTAAATTTTCCAGAACATTCTACCACTAAGTCAGTATTGGTTAACGCCCAATTTATTTTTGATGGATGAGATTGGTTGTGTAAAATTATGCGACCATCATTGACGATAATATGATTTTCATCACATGAAATATTAAGCGCCGAGGTACCATGAATACTATCATATTTTAGTAAATGTGAAAGTGTTCTGGCATCTGCCAAATCATTTATTGCTACAACATTTAAGTTAGGATGTTCTTGCAAAAGGCGAAATAGGGTTCTACCTATTCTTCCGAAACCATTAATGCCAATATTTAATTTCTGCATTGGTTATCGTAAGTTTTTATACTTGTGAAATCAGAAGTTTAATGGAAACCATGGGTTAACCAATAAACTTTGAAAATCTAGGAGCGGTTAAAAAAATAAATTAAAGAATGTGTTTATGTGCTTTGTAAGATGATCTTACCAAAGCGCCACTTTCTACATGTCTAAAGCCCATTTCTAGACCTATATCCTCATATTTTTTAAACTGTTCAGGGGTAATAAATTCTTTTACAGGAAGATGTTTTTTAGAGGGTTGTAGATATTGCCCAATAGTTACAACATCAACGTCTGCCTTTCGTAAATCTGCCAAAGTTGTTATAACTTCATCTTCATGCTCGCCTAAACCTAGCATAATACCAGACTTGGTTCTATTAATACCTTGTTTTTTTAGATAATTAAGAGCTTCAAGACTACGTTCGTATTTTGCTTGTATACGTACTTCCCTGGTCAGCCTTTTAACGGTCTCCATATTGTGTGATACCACCTCAGGGGCAACAGCGACAATTCTATCCAAATGCTTTTCTATTCCTTGAAAATCAGGAATTAAAGTTTCTAAAGTTGTTGTAGGGTTCATTCTTCTTATGGCCTTAACGGTCTCTGCCCAAATAATAGAGCCCATATCTTTAAGGTCATCTCTGTCTACAGAGGTAATTACAGCATGTTTGATTCCCATTATTTTAATGGACCTAGCTACTTTTTCCGGTTCTGCCCAATCTACGTTTTCAGGTCTACCTGTCTTAACACCGCAAAAGCCACATGATCTTGTACAAACATTACCTAAAATCATAAAGGTAGCCGTACCTTCTCCCCAGCATTCTCCCATATTAGGGCAACTACCACTGGTGCAAATGGTATGAAGATCATACTTATCAACTAAGCCTCTAAGCTGGGTATATTTTTTACCGGTAGGTAATTTAACCCGTAGCCATTTTGGTTTGCCTTTTGGTGGAGCAACATTTTCTTTTACAACTGTTGACATGCGATAATTTTAATACAAATATACGAACTATAAAAATGAGGATAAAGTAGAATTGTATTCTACACAAATGAAGGTGAAAAAATTACGTAATAACCAATATGTTATTTTTTTCTTGCTTCAATAATTTCTGAAAGTAGCTTTTTTGCCCTTAGTAACTTAACCTTTACACTATTAATAGGTTCATTTAATTGAGTTGCTATATCGGCATAGCTCAACTCGTTAAAATATCTTAAGTTGATTACCGCTTGATAATGAGGTTTCAATTTTTTGATATCCCTTAGTAAATCGGCTAAATTCTGTTCTTGAATAAGTTGATCTTCCATGGAAGGGGTAGCATCTAAAGCTGAAGTTATGGCCTCTGTGTTGCTATGGGAATCTAACAAACTCTTTTTTCGCTTTCTCACCAGATCAATATGTATATTCTTTGAAATGGTTATCAACCATGTCTTAAAAACATAAGCATCATTATAGGTGTGAATTTTATCGAACGCTTTTGAGAAGGTCTGTATGGTAATGTCTTCAGAGTCGTTCTCATTTTCGGTACGTTTTAGTTGAAATCCATACACATCGTTCCAAAACATATCCAATAAACGGCTGAACGCAATTTGATTGCCTTGTTTAGCTTTAAGAATTGTTTCTTCTAATTTGTCTGTGTTATTCAAATACCGATATTGTAAACTCCTTGTTTTAAGAAGTATGTGTACTTATTCTGAGATTAAATCTTTTTTACAATCTTGTTCATCTGGCATTTTGCCACACATACCACAAGCTTGCCCATCTTGATTTAGAAACGGACTTTGGCTGGCACATGTACCTGCAAACTTACCATCTTTTTTAGACCATATTTTAATAGCTATTCCTGCAAAAGCCAATGCTAATAACCCAATGGTCAATAATACTAGTTTCATATGCTGAATTTTATACAAAGATAAAAAATAAAGCCCCAAATATGGGGCTTTAAGAATACTTTATGTGAGTTGACCTAGTAAGCTATGTTGGCAACTATATTTTCTACAGTCGGTGCTTGGTTGTTACCTTTTTGTTCTATGGTAATGTAACCAACGGCATTTTCCGCGTATGGCAGTGCAAGCAACTTTTGTTGGTCTCCTGCTTCCTCTATAATACCCAGATTGATCATTTTGCCATTAACCTCTGCCCACATTTGAAAACACTGGCTTTCTGGAATATTAGGCAATTTGCTAACATTAATATAGGATAGTTTTTTAACAGGATTAATGTATGCCACGGCTTTAAGCTCCTTTGCTTTTTGATTGCCTTTTACGTTATACTTTTTAGTCTGTGGATTGTTAAGTACAATAAATTGGTTGCGTACGTCTTCCAATTGCTCTTTCATATTCTCCTCTAGTAATTTTATTTTATTGCTAACAACGCTGTTCTCTTCTTGTAAACTCTGGTTCTGATTCCAGAAGAAAGTTGAAATGCCAATAAATAGTATAGCGGTAATACTAGCTGCAATAGCATAGCTGTAAAATCTTTTTCTGCCTTTACGTTCCGCTTTAATTCTTGCGTTGATTTTATCCTTAAGTCCTTGTGGGGCTTCAATGGCGTGTAACTTAGCAAAAATCTCAAGGTTTTCCTGTAGCTCTGCATAGGTTTCCCTAACTTCAGGGTACATGGCAATGTAGCGCTCCACTTGTAAGCTTTCTAACTCTGTAGTGGTTCCTAAAAGATATTTTTCCAACAAATCTGAATCGAGGAAAATTTTTATTTTGTCTTTCATAATACAATATTTAATATCATGGCTATTACGGCAGGACCATAGATTTTGCCTAATTCGCGCAATCCTATCTTTAATCTAGATTTAATGGTTCCCAATGGTATATCCAACTCATCACTTGCTTCTTGTTGGGTCATGCCTTGAAAGAAAAGAGCTTCTAGTACAATTTGATATTTTTCTTCAATTTTGTCTAGATGTTCTTTTACATCCATTAATTCTGGTCTTGTGCTTTCAACACCTAAAGTATATACGTCTGAAACATCTATTTGGATTTCTTTATCACTTTTTGTGTTTACACTTCTTAATTTATCTATTGCAGTGTTACGTGTAATTCTAAAAAGCCAAGTAAAAAGTTTCGCTTTTTTAGGGTCGTATGAATCTGCTTTCTTCCAAATTTTCACAAACGATTCTTGAACCACGTCTTGCGCAAGTTCTGGATCCCGTACTACTTTATTGGCAACACCCAATAGGGTATCAGCATAGTTATCGTACAAAAGGGAAATCGCTTTTTCGTTTCGCTCTTGTAATAATTCAACAATATGATTTTCTAATAGAGTGCTCATAATTTAAAAAGATGTACATATTTTTTTATAATGGACATCCAAATGCTAAGATTGAACCGTATATGCTTAAACGCTAAATTATAAAATTGATTGTTAAAGTGGCGTTTTCTAAAAATATATATTGAATAAGTGGTCAGCTGGTAACTGCCCACTTTGTTTTTGGTTGGTTTGGTTTGGTAATAACCCCTGTAAATTTTACAGGGGTTATTTTATTAGATTAACCTCTGGACTTATTTCAATTTCGAATTTTCCTTTGACCTCTTTAATAATTTTTGCTGCAAGATCTAGAATGTCTTTACCGGTGGCATTATCATAATTGACCAGTACCAATGCTTGATTTTTATGTACGCCGGCATCGCCAAAACGTTTTCCTTTAAAGCCACATTGTTCTATTAACCAGCCTGCAGGAATTTTAAAACAGTCATCTGATACTTTGTAAAAAGGTGCCTCTGGATATGTTGTGCTGAACCGGGTGAAAATTTCTTTTGTGACAATCGGATTTTTAAAAAAACTACCACTATTTCCTAATTCTTTTGGGTCTGGCAACTTACTTTGGCGAATTGCTATTACGGCATTGGAAATATCTTTTATTGTAGGATTTGAAATAGACTCCTTAAGCAATTGATTTTCTATAGCACCGTATCCAGAATTAATATTATGGTTCTTTTTTGTAAAGGAGAAAGTTACCGATGTAATTACGTACTTGTCTTTGCCTTCATTTTTAAAGAACGAATCTCTATAGCCAAATTGACATTCCTCCTTAGAAAGAGTTACCAATTGTTGATCTTCTATTCTGACAGCTTCACAACTTACAAAACAATCTTTTAATTCTGCCCCATAGGCACCAATGTTCTGGATAGGAGCCGTACCGGTATTACCAGGTATTAAAGACATGTTTTCTAAACCACCAAAATCATGGTCAATTGCCCACATTACCATATTGTGCCAATTTTCTCCGGCCATTACTTTGACGATCACATTATTGTCATCTTGTGAAACTATCTGCTTGCCCTTTAAATTAACGTGTATAAAAAGAGCATCAATATAGTCTGTAAGCAACATGTTACTACCACCACCAATAAGAATTTTTCTTGGATACGAGTTATTCTCTAAAATATCCTGTAATTCTTCAATAGTGGTTACTTCCACAAAGTATCTAGCCGTGGCATCAATACCAAAAGTATTGTAGTTCTTTAAAGAAAAGTGGTCATAAATGATCATTAACCCTTGTAATTTTTAAGTGCTTCGCTTAAAATGTGTACTGCACGTTTTAGACTTTCTTTATCCAGAACGTAAGCAATTCTAATTTGTTTTTTACCCAGACCTTTTGTAGCGTAAAATCCAGCTGCAGGTGCTACCATGACAGTTTCGTTATTTAAGCTAAAGTCTTCTAATAGCCATTGCGCAAAATGGTCGGCATCTTCAATAGGCAATTCGGCAATACAATAAAACGCACCTTTAGGTTTGGCAATCTTAATGCCTTCTATTTTTTCAAGTTCAGTAATAAGAAGATTTCTTCGGGCAACGTATTCTTCTTTAACTTCGGCAAAATAACTATCAGGAGTGTCCAAAGCTGCCTCGCTAGCAATTTGTGCATAGGTTGGTGGTGATAATCGCGCTTGTGCAAATTTGAGAGCCGTTGCAATAAAGTCTTTGTTTTTAGAAACTAAATAACCAATTCTAGCTCCGCACATACTATATCTTTTTGAAACGGAATCAATGACAATGGCGTGTTCTTCTAAGCCTTTTTCCTTTAAAATTGAAGTGTGTGTCTTGTTGTCATACGTAAACTCACGGTATACTTCATCAGCAACCAAGAATATATTATGCTTTTTAACCAGTGTTGCTAATTTTTGTATTTCTTCTTTGCTATATAGATATCCTGTAGGGTTACCTGGGTTGCAAATTAAAATAGCCTTGGTTCTTGAGGTAATCAATTTCTCGAATTCCTCGATTGGAGGAAGGGCAAAATTATCTTCAAGCTTAGAAACGACAGGAACCACAGTTACGCCACAGGCAGTTGCAAAGCCATTGTAATTTGCATAAAAAGGTTCTGGAATTATAATTTCATCGTCAGTATCTGCAATGGTATTCATGGCAAAGGACAAAGCTTCAGATCCACCAGTGGTCACTATAATTTCATTGGCATTTACCGGAATATCATTTTTGATGTAATACTGGGCAATTTTGCTTCTAAATTCTTCAGAACCTTCGGTACGGCTATATTCCAAGACATTAATGTTGTTGTTCTTTACGGCATCTAATGCTTGTTGAGGGGTCTTTATGTCCGGTTGTCCAATATTTAAATGAATGACTTTAATCCCCTTCTTTTTAGCGCCTTCAGCGAAAGGAACTAGTTTTCTAATGGGTGATTGGGGCATGGTAAGCCCTTTATTTGAGACAGATGGCATATAATTATATTTTACGCAAAAGTGATAAATGATAATGGTACTTACAATTAAATTGTATTTTATTTAAACTTCTATGTGCTGTTAAATATAGCGATCGTATTAAAAATTTACGTATCTTAAAAAGGCTTAACTAATTCATATAGATTATGTTACGTAGATATATTCTTTTTTTGATTCTTTTTGCGGGTTGTGCAGGTTTATCTGTAAATGCACAAACATACCAATTACCAAAGGGCAAGAAGTTTCAAAAAGTAAAATTTCAGCTTATTAATAATCTTATGATTATTCCTGTAGAGGTAAACGGAACTGAATTGTCTTTTGTGTTAGATTCTGGTGTGGGCACGCCCATACTGTTCAATTTGGCGGATCAGGATTCCATTCAGCTGAATAATGTTACGGAGATAACCATTAACGGTTTGGGGGAAGGTGATCCCATTAACGCATTAAAGTCTACCAATAATAGGGTGGAACTGGGTGGTGTAAAGAACCTTTATCAAAATATTTATGTAGTGATGGATGCTGGAATTAATTTTTCTCCAAGTCTGGGTATTCCTGTGCATGGTATTATTGGGTATGATTTATTTAGGGATTTTGTTGTGGATGTCAATTATGTCAAAAAGACCATTAAGTTTTATGATCCAGCGCTTTATACATATAAAGCGTCTAAGCATACTAGGGTAGTGGACATGTCGGTAATTAGAAGAAAAGCATATTTAGATGCTCATGTGATGATCAATAAAACCGATGAAATTCCTGTTAAGTTATTGTTGGATACGGGTAGTAGTGATGCGGTTTGGTTGTTTGAAGATGAGAGAATTCAACTTCCAAAAAAACACTATCAGGATTTTCTTGGCAAAGGTTTGGCGGGAGATATTTTTGGAAAGAGAACCAAAATAAATCATTTAAAGATTTCTGATTTTATTTTGAGCGATGCCAAGGCAGCATTTCCTGATATGGAAACATTTAATACTATTGCTGATTTTGGTGGTAGAAATGGCAGTCTTGGCGGGGAGATTATAAAGCGCTTTCATGTGGTGTTTGATTATGCTAAAGAAAAGCTCATACTAACCAAGAATTCAAACTTTGGTAAACTATTTCAGTATAATATAAGTGGTATTGATCTTCAACATGCCGGTATGCGGTATGTTTCAGAAAGAATTACCGATGCTAACGGTGTTGTCCATAGTAATGCAAAATCTTATGGAGATGTTCAAATCTTGCTTCAAGGAGCTACAAGGTTGAGTTTGGTGCCAGAGATAATTGTATCGGGAATTCGTCAAGGGAGTCCGGCACATTCAGCAGGCTTGCGTGAGGGTGATGTAATTTTGGCTGTAAATGGTAAGCGTATTCATAGATACAAATTACAAGAGATCATGCACATGCTTAATGTAAAGAAAGATAAAAGGATAAAAGTTTTGGTAGAGCGTTATGACAATGATTTGTTGTTCAGCTTTGAGTTAAAACCCCTTTTTGATGATCAATAAGACAAAAAAAGCCCAACTGAAAAGTTGGGCTTTTAATTTTACAACAGTAATTTTTATTTGGTACCGGTAGAAGCTTTTACTTCTCCTTTGATCTTTAAAACTTTTGTTGGCGTATCTGCATTAGATATTACCGTAATCGCTTTACGAATAGGTCCAACTCTGTTAGTATCATACTTAACTTGAATTTCACCTGTTTTACCTGGTAAAATTGGGTCTTCCGGTTTTTTTGGAATTGTACATCCACAGCTAGAACTTACTTTACTTACAATAAGCGGAGCAGTACCGGTGTTGGTAAATTCAAAAACTCTAACTCCGTCAGAACCTTTTGCTATTTCACCATAATCAACCGTTTCTGACTTAAACTCTATTTTGGCCGCAGTGTCTTGAGCGGTCAAGCTAAATCCTAGTAAGCCTACAAATAATACAAGTACTATTTTTTTCATCATTTTTAATTTTGGGTGGATTTCAAAATTAAATCTTTTCAGATCAACCTCAAAATCCTTTTGTTATACTCTAACGTTACTTATTTTTGTTTCGTATTTAATTTTAGGTAAAATTTAGCTGAAATGACCGTTAGAATGTCAGTTCGGCTTTATTTTTAATAACCACATATTTATTTATTCAAAAACTGTTCCAAATATGGAAATTCCTTCAAAATATAATCCGCAGTCCACAGAATCTCAATGGTATGAGTATTGGATGAAAAACGGATATTTTCATTCGGTTCCCGATGATAGGGAACCTTATAGTATTGTAATACCACCACCAAACGTAACCGGTATTCTTCATATGGGGCATATGCTGAACAATACTATACAAGATGTATTGATCAGAAGAGCTCGTTTATTAGGTAAAAATGCATGCTGGGTACCTGGTACGGATCACGCATCTATTGCTACAGAGGCAAAAGTGGTGGCTAAACTAAAAGAGCAAGGTATCAATAAAAATGACCTTACAAGGGAAGAGTTTTTGAAACATGCTTGGGACTGGACACACCAGTATGGGGGTATCATACTAGAGCAGTTAAAGAAATTGGGCTGTTCTTGTGATTGGGACCGTACAGCGTTCACTATGGACCAAGAAAGATATGATAGTGTTATAAAAGTGTTCATAGACCTTTATAATAAAGGGTTGATTTATCGCGGTTATCGTATGGTAAATTGGGATCCAGAGGCGCAAACAACATTGTCTGATGAAGAAGTGGTATATGAAGAAAAACAAGGTTTGTTGTACTATTTGTCATATGCCATAGAAGGTTCAGATGAAAAAGTGACCATTGCTACCACAAGACCGGAGACTATTTTGGGTGATACAGCTATATGTATTAACCCTAACGATGAGCGCTTTACCCATTTAAAAGGTAAAAACGTTATTGTGCCTATTTGTAATAGGGTAATACCTATTATAGAAGACGAGTACGTTGATGTAGAGTTTGGTACCGGTTGTTTAAAGGTGACACCTGCGCATGACATAAATGACAAAGCGCTAGGCGAAAAGCATAACTTGGAGACTATAGATATCTTTAATGATGATGCCACCTTAAATAGTTTTGGTATGCATTACGAGGGTAAAGATCGTTTTGTAGTTAGAAAAGAAATCTCAAAAGAATTGGAGGAAAAGGGTATTTTGGTAAAAACCGAAACCCATATCAATAAGGTAGGTACCTCAGAAAGAACCAAAGCTGTCATAGAACCTAAACTGTCTGATCAGTGGTTTTTAAAAATGGAAGATTTGGCAAAACCCGCTTTAGAAGCAGTGTTGGAAAGTGGAGATGTAAAACTGCATCCAAAGAAATTTGAAAATACATATCGCCATTGGATGGAGAACGTTCGTGATTGGAACATCTCTAGACAATTGTGGTGGGGACAACAGATACCGGCGTTCTATTTTGGCGACGGTCAAGAAGATTTTGTGGTTGCCGCTAATTTAAAGGAGGCCTTAGAACTGGCAAAGGAGAAATCTGGCAATTCAGATTTGCAGGAAAGTGATTTAAGACAAGATGCCGATGTGCTAGATACTTGGTTTTCATCTTGGTTATGGCCAATGAGTGTATTCGGAGGCATTATGGATCCGGATAATGAAGAGGTGAATTATTACTATCCTACCAACGATTTGGTTACGGGTCCGGATATTCTATTCTTTTGGGTAGCTAGAATGATAGTTGCCGGGTATGAGTTTAGAGGTAAGAAACCTTTTGAGAATGTTTATTTCACAGGCTTGGTAAGGGATAAGCAACGTCGCAAGATGTCTAAATCTTTGGGGAACTCGCCAGATGCCTTAAAATTAATTGAAGATTATGGAGCGGATGGCGTACGTGTTGGTTTATTGTTAAGTTCGGCAGCAGGTAACGATTTAATGTTCGATGAAGATCTGTGTCAGCAAGGAAAAAACTTTGCCAATAAAATTTGGAACGGTTTCCGATTGGTTAAAGGTTGGGAGGTTGCAGATATACCACAGCCCGAAGCATCAAAACTTGGTTTAGAGTGGTACGAGTCTAAACTGAACAAGACTTTACTAGAGATAGAGGATCACTTTAGCAAGTTCCGTATTTCCGATGCTTTAATGTCAATTTATAAATTGGTTTGGGATGATTATAGTTCTTCTTTATTGGAGATTATTAAACCTGCATACCAACAACCTATTGATAAAATTACTTTTGATAAGGTAATTCAGCTATTTGAGCAGAACTTGAAATTGTTACATCCGTTCATGCCATTTTTGACCGAGGAGGTGTGGCAGCATATTTCAAAAAGGAGCGAGAGCGAAGCATTGGTGATTGCAAAGTGGCCAACAGTAGGTAAAATAGATGAACAATTATTGGAAGAGTTCGATTTTGCCGCTGAGGTTATTGCCGGTATCAGAACTATAAGAAAGAACAAGAATATTCCTATGAAAGAAGCAATGGAATTATCTGTTTTAAATACCGAAAAGGTGAGCGATCGTTTTGATGTTGTTATATCAAAACTTACCAATGTTTCTGATATTGCTTATACAGAAGAGCAGTTAGAAGGTGCATTGACATTTAGGGTAAAGAGTAACGAATACTTTGTACCTATGGAAGGTGCTATAGATATTGAGGCTGAAATTGTGAAGATTAATGAAGAGTTGAAATATACCAAAGGATTCTTACAGTCTGTTCAAAAGAAATTATCTAATGAGCGTTTTGTCAATAATGCCCCTGAAAAGGTAATAGCAATTGAGCGTCAAAAATTAGCTGATGCCGAGGCTAAAATTGAAACTTTAGAAAAGAGTTTAGCAAGTTTAGGCTAATATTCTTTAATAAATAACAAAGCCTCATTCCTATTTTTGGGAGTGAGGCTTTTTCTATTGTTAAAATCATGGACACACTCAAGTGCTTTTTGTAATTTTAAATAGAACCAAAAAGCTTTGAAAATGAAATCATTAAGAAAAGAGGATATTAAACAAGAAGTGTTTGATCTTTACGATGCCTATGCGCATAATAAACTAGAACGGCGAGACTTTGTGCAAAAACTATCAATGTATGCGGTAGGTGGTATTACGGTACCTTCGTTAATGAGTTTTTTAATGCCTGATTACGAAACTACGTTATTGGTTGATAAAAACAATCCTGATCTTGATTCTGGTTTTATTACCTATGATTCGCCAAAAGGCGGTGGGGAGATTAAGGCATTACTATCACAACCAAAATCAGCTGACGTAAAGTTACCGGGTATAGTGGTGGTACATGAAAATAGAGGTTTGAATCCGTATATTGAGGATACGGCAAGAAGAGCTGCTCTAGCGGGTTTTATCACGATTGCCCCAGATGCTTTAAGTCCGTTAGGTGGTTATCCGGGAAATGATGATGAAGGTAGGGAAATGCAACGGAAAAGAGACAGAAATGAAATGCTTGAGGATTTTATTGCAGCATTTAATTATTTAAAGAATCATGAAGGGTGTACAGGTAAGATAGGGGTTGTAGGTTTTTGTTTCGGTGGATGGATCTCTAATATGATGGCAGTGAAAGTGCCGGAATTGGCAGCTGCTGTTCCATTTTATGGCGGTCAGCCTACGGAAGGAATAGAAGATATAAACGCTCCTTTATTACTGCAATACGCAGGTTTGGACGAACGTGTAAATGCCGGATGGCCTGAATATGAAAAAAAGCTTAATGAGCTGGGTAAAGAAAATACAGCCTATTTCTATCCGAAAGTTAATCATGGTTTTCATAATACGTCTACTCCAAGATATGACGAACCGGCAGCAGAATTGGCATGGTCGCGAACCATTGATTTTTTTAAGGAAAATTTAATGTAAGTGGTTGGTTTTTAATACTTATAGTGAAGGGTGTTGATGGTATGGCGCTGATTTAGAGCTAGTAATCTATTCGTTTGAGTTAAGAGAACAGAGGTAATCCCATTAAATTTACCATATAAACAATCTAAAAACACACATTATGAGAAGTCTATTATGGTTAGTAGCAGTTATTTTAATTATTATATGGTTATTAGGAATGCTAGGAATTGTTCCTGGACTTGCAACCGGTAGTTTGGTACATATTTTATTGGTGATTGCAGTTATTGTAATTTTATACAACATTATATCTGGTAAAAAAGTCCTATAAATTCATTACATTAAGTAAATAATATACAGACCCTTGAATTTATTCAAGGGTTTTTTTATGCGTATATAGTATCTTTAATACTATGATACGACCATATATACTAGCAGAAACAAACTGGAATCATTTAAAGGATGAAAATATAGAACTGGCGGTATTACCGTGGGGTGCAACAGAAGCACATAATTATCATCTGCCATATGGCACAGATAACTACCAAGCTGAAAATATGGTTGAAGCTGCTGGTAAGAGGGCATGGGAAAAGGGTAAAAAAGTAATTATTTTGCCCACCATACCTTATGGTGTCAATACAGGGCAAAAGGATATTTATTTAGATATGAATTTAAATCCTTCTACCCAATTGGCAATATTGAAAGACTTGGTAACCGTGTTAGATAGACAGGGAATTAGAAAGCTATTATTATTTAATGGGCATGGTGGTAATAACTTTAAACCGATTGTTAGGGAACTGGGTTTAATGTTTCCGAAGATGTTCATCAGCTTCTGCTTTTTTCCACCAATGTTAGATAAATCTAAATATTTCAAGGAAAAAGGTGATCATGCAGATGAGATGGAGACTAGCCTAATGCTTTATTTAAGACCAGAACTGGTATTGGCGAAAGAAACATGGGGTAGTGGTAGTGCTAAAAAATTTAAGATCAAAGCTTATAATGAGGGTTGGGCTTGGGCAGAACGCCAATGGTCTAAAGTTAGTAGTGACACAGGGATAGGTAATCCGGAGTATGCAACTGCTGAAAAAGGACAACGTTTTTTTAATGATGTATGTGAAAAATTAGAAGATCTTATCTGTTCTCTTTGTGATGCGGATTTAGAAGATTTATATCATTGATTTTTAATGGCAATCAATTGTTCTGACGATGGTTCCGTACTGGCAGTTTTTTCAAGATTGTTATTCAAATCTATTTTTAAGGATAAAAGGGCACTCAAAATGATTATATTCTTAACTATATATTGCCCTGCCAAGGTAAAAACCAATTCACCTTTGCCAAAAATTTCTTCTGGTAATAAAAATAAAGGAGTAAACGTGAAAAGTATGTGAACTATAGCTATACTGATAAAAATCCTGGGTTTCCAGTTTGCAATGAGAAAGACGCCTATTAAGGTTTCAACAACTGCTAATACAATTAAGCTTAAGGAGGAATGCAAAATTCCAAAAGTCAAAATTCCGATTGTATTGGTGGCTAAATCTTCGGCCGGACTTAGATTGGGTATAAATTTTATAAAGCCAAAAAATAGATAAACAAGTCCTATGGAGATTCTGAGAATGTTGAGTTTTAATTTTTCTAGTTGTTTCATTTGGCACGTGTCATATGTTTAAAAAAAATTTTAAACTCTACTGCAACAACTATAAATTTAAATTAAATTTTACAAAAGGTCATTGTCCTGTCTTCAATTCTTTCGTAGCTAATTCAATATAAGCTTGCATAGCCTTTTTTTTGCTCATATTCTTGGCTTGAAAAAGGGCGTTTGCCTTAAATGCATTTATCAAGGGAGTTTTACTGCCTGGGTTTTCAAAATTAGCATTCGCTATTTTGTAATAGGCATAAAGTTTTAAAAGAACATCTGCAGGTATAGGTTCAGTATAGTTATTTACCAAATCAACCGTCTTCTCAAATTCAGTATGTAAGTTCGTCTTTTTCATTTGGGTCAATAAAAGTAGCAATACACGTGCCGGCGCCTTTAACTTTTTGGTTAAGTTTTACATTAATTTGGCAGTCTAGTGGTAAAAACAAATCTACTCTTGAGCCAAACTTGATAAAACCGGCATCGTCACCTTGCTGCACACTTTCACCTTCTTCAGCATAATTTACAATTCGCCTGGCCAATGCACCCGCAATTTGTCGGTAAAGAATTTCTCCGAATTTAGGTGTTTTTATGACTACCGTTGTTCTTTCGTTTTCTTCGCTTGATTTTGGGTGCCATGCTACTAGGTACTTACCTGGGTGATATTTTGAGAAAGTAATACTACCGCTTGCAGGGTATCTGGTAACATGTACGTTAACGGGAGACATGAAGATAGATACTTGCCTTCTCTTATCCTTAAAATATTCTTTCTCTTCTACTTCTTCAATAACTACAACCTTGCCATCTACAGGAGACAAAATTTCATTAAAATCTTTTTTGGCCAGTCTTTTAGGGTTTCTAAAAAACTGTAGTATAATTATCAAGATAATTAAGCCAAGTATTTGTACCGTTAGCTTCAGCCATGCTATATCAATAAAGAAATGGGCCAATAATATACTAACCCCAACAAGTAAAAAAGAAAACAATATTATTTTTTGTCCCTCTCTATGAAACATAACTAAAAATATTTAAAGTTAAATATGCAAACGGTGCTGCAAAAACCAAACTATCCAAACGATCAAGCATACCACCATGACCTGGTAATATGGCTCCACTATCCTTAACGCCAGCTGTTCGTTTGAATTTAGATTCTATTAAATCTCCTAAACTACCCGCAACAACTATAACAGTAGCAAGTATCATCCATTGAATAGGACTAATTAGCTCCTCAAAAGTTGCCATAAGATAAGCTGCTGCCAGTGCAAATATAAAACCTCCTAAAGTACCTTCAATAGTTTTTTTAGGAGAAACTGATGGAAAAAGTTTAGTACGCCCAATACTTTTCCCAACTAAATATGCAAATGAATCATTTACCCATATCAATATAAAAATGCCCATGATCAATAATTTGGCAAATGCATCATTTTTATAAGGTATCATAGTAAGAAAAATACATCCTCCACCAATGTAAAACAATCCTACTATAAATTTTAATGGAGTGTTGAGTACTAAAGGTTTTTTTGTAAAAAGGTTGATCAATAGAAATATATCTACTACTATAGTAATTAGCATAAGTATATTAATAACCTGCTGGTCTTTTACCAAATATATAAATGCCCACCAAAGCGCTAAGTATGCTGCAAATATGTGATATCCTTTAAGACGAACCAATTTTTTATACTCGTAAAGGCATGCTAGTCCAAAGGTCATAAATAGAAAATCGAACGCATCGGAGCTTAAAAACACTGCTGACAGCAATAAAATGATATATACAGCCCCAGTTAATGACCTTCGTAAAATTTCTTTCATACTATAAATCTTCCAGTAGTAAAAGATAAAGATTTTTAGTACTACTACCATACGTTAGAAAATCATCTGAATTTTCTGCGGTAGCTTTAAAGTGTTTTAAAGTGGTTATGTTGGCCGGTATTTTTTGGCCATACTTCTTTTTTATGGTCTTAAGACCTTCTCCAATAGATTCTACCAATTGACTTGTAGTCGCAAAAACAACTACGTTACTTGGTAGTTCATTAACCTTTTTTTCCAGTAATTGGTTAGAGCAAACTAAAATACTACCATTTTGTGCAATTAAATGTTCGCAGGTAGTAAAGAATACTTCGCTTTGTCTAGCATTGTCGGTAAAGGAAATAGGTTCTTTAGAAAATTTTTGGGCTAGCCTTTCATTGAGAACAAAGAAAGGCTCATTCTCCCAATTATTTTCAGTAACTATGTTCTGTATGGCTCGTGAAACCTCATTGTCAGAATCGCAATAGATAAATTTACCTCCATTCTGTTTAAAATGAATAGTAAATTTTTCATCAACAGGTATATTTAAATCGGGCATATGGTCACCACGCGTTTCTGCTGTTTCTTTCGAAACTTTCTTCTTGCCGCCACCAAATAAAATATCTAAAAACCCCATTTATACTATTGAACTAATTGCTTATCTAAAGTACTGCAATTTTACTTATTTTCAGTAATTTCTTGCTGCTCTGTAGAATTATTATCCTCTTCTTCTTTAAGTTTCTTTTCGTTTTCTAACGCTAAAATATCTTTTTCAAAATTTCGCTTACCAAAGATTTTTTCCAAATCTTCCTTAAAGATAACCTCTTTCTCCAACAATCGTTCTGCTAAAGTGGTTAGTTTATCTTTATTGTCCGTTAAAACTTTAATGGCACGTTGATACTGTTCTTCAATAATTTTTGAAATTTCGGCATCTATTTTACGAGCGGTGTCTTCGCTGTATGGTTTTGAGAATCCATAAGAATCTTGACCTGATGAATCATAATAAGTAATGTTTCCTATTTCATCATTAAGTCCGTAAATAGTAACCATTGCCCTAGCTTGTTTGGTTACTTTCTCCAGGTCACTCAAAGCGCCTGTGGAAATTTTGTTGAAAATCACCTTTTCAGCAGCTCTACCGCCCATAGTTGCACACATTTCATCAAGCATTTGTTCAGGCCTAACGATCAAGCGCTCTTCAGGTAAATACCAAGCTGCTCCTAAAGATTGTCCTCTTGGTACAATAGTAACTTTTACTAACGGTGCAGCGTGTTCTAGCATCCAACTTGTGGTTGCGTGACCAGCTTCGTGGTAAGCAATGGTTTCTTTTTCACCAGGTGTTATAATCTTATTTTTCTTTTCAAGACCGCCAACAATTCTATCTACAGCGTCTAGGAAATCTTGTTTGGTTACCGCTTTCTTTTCATTACGAGCAGCTATTAAAGCGGCTTCATTACATACATTGGCGATATCAGCACCTGAGAAACCAGGTGTTTGTCTTGCCAAGAAATCTAAATCTAAAGTCTCGGCAGTTTTAATAGGTCTTAAATGAACTTCAAAAATTTCCTTACGCTCACGAATATCCGGTAGGTCAACATAAATCTGTCTATCAAATCTACCGGCACGCATTAATGCTTTATCCAAAACATCTGCACGGTTGGTAGCGGCAAGTACTATTACATTGGTGTTAGTGCCAAAACCATCCATTTCGGTCAATAACTGGTTCAATGTATTTTCACGTTCATCATTAGATCCCGTGAAGTTATTTTTTCCTCTGGCTCTACCTATAGCATCAATTTCATCAATAAATATAATTGCTGGAGATTTGTCTTTAGCTTGCTTAAACAGGTCACGTACTCTAGATGCACCTACACCTACGAACATTTCAACGAAATCTGAACCGGATAAAGAGAAGAAAGGTACCTTAGCTTCACCTGCAACGGCTTTGGCTAAAAGTGTTTTACCTGTTCCTGGAGGTCCTACTAGTAATGCACCTTTTGGTATTTTACCACCTAATGATGTATACTTATCCGGATTTCTTAAGAATTCTACGATCTCTTCAACTTCTTCTTTTGCACCTTCTAAACCGGCAACGTCTTTAAAAGAAGTTCTTGTATCTGTCTTTTCGTCAAACAACTTCGCTTTAGATTTTCCGATGTTGAAGATCTGTCCACCGGCACCGCCTCCGCCTCCGCCAGACATTCTACGCATTAGATAGATCCAAATACCAATAATCAATACAAATGGTAATAAGGATAAAAGGAAATCTAAAATGGCTGTAGATTCTTTTCCAAATTCAATAATGGTATCTAAGTTGTTCTCTTTTTTGATTTCAGTTATTTCATTTTGAAATATTTGAAGATCACCATAGTCTAATGTATACTGAGGTACATTGCCAGATGATGGAAGAAAAGACTTCTCGTTTACATCTTTATGTACTTCTTTTGCGATAGCCTCATCGGTTAAAAAAACCTTAGCTTGATTGGTATTGGTGATGATCAATATCTTTTTTACATCACCATTTCTCAAATACTGCTGTAATTCTGAAGTAGTCGTTTTTTGTGTGCTAGCTAGGTCATCACTATTGAACAGTTGAAATCCAATAAGTAATACTGCTACCAATCCGTAAATCCACCAAGAACTAAATTTTGGTTTTTTCGGATTTGTTTTGTTTTCTTTTGCCATTTTAATTTTTTATTGATTAACGCTACTTTCTATGGTCGTGAATTTTGCATCACCCCATAAACCTTCTATGTCATAAAATTCTCGAACTTGCTTTTGGAATACGTGGACTACTACGTTTACATAGTCCATCAATACCCATTCGGCATTGTCCTCGCCTTCTACGTGCCAGGGTTTATCTTGAATCGCTTTACTTACTGTTTTTTGGATAGAACCTACGATCGCATTTACATGCGTATTGGACGTACCGTTACAAACTATGAAGTAATCACAAACGGTGTTTTCAATTTCTCTTAAATCTAATAGATTTACATTTTGTCCTTTTACTTCGTCAACTCCTTGTATAATTAATGCAATTAACTCATCTGCGCTAGTTTTATTTTCCTGCATTCAAAAATTTTAATTTTTACAAAGTTATTATTTTTTTGTTCTTTTAGGTCTAGTTTTTAACAATACATTAAAGATTCACAATAAGAACTGTAAATGCAAATAATCAAACTTGATGCCACGCAATCTACAAATACCTATTTAAAAGATTTGTCATTTAAAAGGGAGTTAGGTGATTTTACTGTCGTAACTACCAAAAATCAAACTTCAGGTAGGGGGCAGTTAAATGCGAAATGGGAATCTGAGCCTGGTAAGAATCTAGCATTCAGTATATTGAAAAAGAATTTGGATATTCCTATTCAACGAGTATTTCTTGTAAGTGTTTGTGTTTCATTGGCTATAATAGAGAGCTTAAAAGATTTTGATATACCTGATTTAAGTATTAAATGGCCAAACGACATTCTGTCAGGTAATTACAAAATCGGCGGTATTTTGATCGAAAATATCATAACTGGTTCTAAAATAAAGCGGAGTATAATTGGTTTTGGTTTAAATGTGAACCAAAAATCATTTAAAAGCGCACCACATGCCTCTTCATTAAATGCGATAACGGGTACTGATTTTGATCTTGATGAAATTTTTTATTCTCTGATAGAACATCTACATCAAAACATGATCAAACCTTTTCAATTAATGGAAAGTGAATTATATGCACAGTATCATGCCCATTTATTTAAAAAAGGGCAAATGAGTACGTTCAAGATTCACGATGACGAACAAATTACCGGTACAATTGAAAAAGTTTCTATTGACGGTAAATTGGTAGTGAAACTAGTAAATGGTGATTTTCAAGAATTTGGCTTAAAAGAAATACAGTTACTGTATTAGATTTTTGACAAATTTGTTGAAAGCGTATTTATGAAATTGGTAATTGGTGATTTGATCATCATGGCCATCATGGCATTAAATTCACCTTTGAAGCTTAAAATAACTTCACTTTGCTGACCATCAACTTCTTGGATGTCTGCCGTTAAGGTGAATGGCAATTTATCACTGGCCGCACCTAAAATTATTTGTTCAAAAGGAGTTTGCTCTTTTTTTTCCAATACAATTTCGGGCATGCCTTTTAAGGCAAAAAGAAATCTATTTTCATTAAGTACTTCGAACTTATCAATGTTTTCTGGCATTAACTGTCTAAAATTAGATAGTTCGTTCAAAAAGTTAAAAGTATCTTCTTTACTTTTTGCTACTTGTGCCTTAGGCGTTTCTATAAACATATATTATTTATTTGTCCATTTAGAAGGGTCTTTCCTCCATTCCATTAAAGTTGCTAATTGCTCTTCTTTTACATAACCAGTGTCAGAAGCTTGTTCAATTAAATGAGCGTAATTGCTTAACGTGTGCAACTCTGTATTTTCTTCTTTAAAATTAGAATCGGCAGTTTCAAAACCATAGGTAAAAATAGCCAACATACCTTTAACTTTGGCATCTATTGCTTTTAGTGCCTTTACGGCATTTAGGCTGCTTTTACCGGTACTGATTAAATCTTCGATCACAACCACCGTTTGGTGTGCTTCTAAATGACCTTCTATTTGATTTTGGCGCCCGTGCGATTTAGGCTCAGGACGTACATATACGAATGGTAGGTTGAGTTTGTCCGCTACCAAAGCACCAATGCCAATTGCCCCGGTGGCAACCCCAACAATACAATCTGGCTTGCCATATAATTGTTCAACTTGCTTAGCCATTTCATCACGAATATAGTTTCGGATGATAGGGTAAGAAAGTAAAATCCTATTGTCGCAATATATAGGAGATTTCCAACCCGAAGCCCATGTAAAAGGATTTTCGGGTTTCAATTTTATTGCATTAATTTGCAAGAGAAGCTCTGCCGTTTTTTTTGCAGTGTTTTTGTCTAAAACCATGACGCAAATGTATAAAGTTTTTGTTAATGAATTGCCTTTGATTTTAACAAATAAACTCTCCGATACCACAAAGGGTGAGTATTTTTTGTTAAATAAGGAGTCTATTGAAGAGGCTATAAGTTCATTGAGGAAGGGGAAGTTGGAGGAAGCGTTCATATACCACCCAAACCACGATGAAATTTTAAAAAAGTTTACGCAAGAAATACCACTGGTTATTGCAGGAGGTGGTGTTGTGTACAATAAGGAAAGAAAAGTTCTTTTCATTTATAGAAATGATAAGTGGGATTTGCCAAAAGGAAAACTTGATAAAGGCGAAACAATTGAAGAGTGTGCCATACGTGAAGTAGAGGAAGAAACAGGGGTCAAAGGCCTCCGATTGGATAATTACTTGCGCACTACATATCATGTTTTTAGACGTAATGGTATTACCAAACTCAAACAAGTATTTTGGTACGAAATGAGTACCGATTATGAGGGTAAATTAAAACCTGAAAAAAAAGAAGGCATTTTTAAAGTTAGATGGAAAGGTCCTGAAAAAATTAAAAAAGCCTTGGAGAATTCTTATGTGAACATAAGAATTCTATTTGAAGAAGATTAAATTCAGTAAGTTATTCTATAGATCGGATATTGCATGTAAGCCTCCTCATAGTGTTTACTATGTTTAAATAACCATTTTAGTTGTAGGTACCAGTTGTTCTTAAAATCTAAGTCTTCTATCTTTTTATTTTCAAATTCAGATTTTAGTATGGTATCATTGTTTAGCATCTCTAAAGCGGTGTCCTCAAAAACATAAGGAGAAAAACCTTCTTTTTGTTGTAGAATAGTATCAAAAAAGTTCCAGTTAAAAAATGAATCTACGGCACTAGGCTCCAACGTTTCAATAATATACCTAAGACCGGGTTGATTTACTGGTATTACAATATCACCAGCTTTAAATTCTTTAGTAATATTGGTCACGTTTACAGAAGTATTATAATGAGGATAATGACCTTCGTAAGGTGATGTATACGTACTGTAATCGTCAATTTGATATGATTCGACCAATATCGAGGAATCTTGTTTTAATTCAGTGTACGAAATTTTATTCAAATCCAATCTTTTAATAACATTGTGCCACTGCTTTCCTAGTACGTATGCTTTTGGTATTTGGATGGAGTCAGATGCCTTAAAATAATCTTGATAAGTTATTTCAGTTTCTATAGGTACTTCTCGGTTATATTTTAGTCTGTTAAAACCTGTAATTTCACTAGTTAATGTATCGGCCTTAAACCCTTTAAATATAAAATTTGAAGCTTTAGTTGTATCTACTTGCCATTGAGTAGGGTAGTAATCATTCTGCTGAAAAGCGTTTTTTGCAGCATTTCTCATTTCTTTTATTTTGCGACCATCTTTTTCTGATATTGCAATCATGTTCAACATGAGTTGGTACGTTCCCGCTACACGTTGATCGTAGGGTTTTAGCATATGTGTCTCTACCATCATACCAACGGTATTCCATAGCGTGGTGTACCCCGTAGAGTACCTAGGGTTGTCCAGAAATTGCTGAAATCCCTTTTCTGGTGGTGAGTTAAATACATTTACATAGGGCGTAATATCCCACCCGTTGTTCAATAAAGAGTCTTGTAGTTGGGGCATTAGGTCATCATGAACATATTTACCCAATTTTCCTCCTAATTTGTTGTGCTGGGTAAATAAATGGGTAAGGGTGTATTGATAGTCCGCACCGTTGCTAACATGGTTATCTATAAAAACATCTGGATCAATTAGATGAAAAATCTTGGTAAAGGTTTCTGTGTTTTTGGTATCCGTTTTTATAAAATCCCTATTAAGGTCATAGTTCTTGGCATTACCTCTAAAACCATATTCAACCGGACCGTTTTGGTTGGCACGTGTGGTACTGTTCCTATTAAGGGCGCCACCAACATTATAAACAGGTATGGTAGCAATAATGGTTTCTTTGGGCGTTTTAATTTCATTGCTTGCCAAATCTCTAAAAAGTAACATGGTAGCATCTATACCATCACTCTCCCCAGGATGAATACCGTTATTGATCAATAACATGGTATTGTTCGTCGCTAATTTTTTGAAATCGAAATCACCTTTGCTACTAAATGTTACCACATGTAGCGGCTTGCCACTATCAGTAGTGCCAATGGTCTGTATGTTTATAGTTGAAAATTCTTTGGCAAGTTTTATGTAAAAATCTATTACCTGTTCATAGGTAGCCGTTTCGGTTTTATTGGAAGTTTCAAACGGTGTAGGAAAATCTGTTTTAGTATCTTCAATCTTATTCTCGCAAGAAATCAATGAAAAAAACAATAATAGAGGTAGGATCGCTTTCATGAACAATCAATTAAATTGGTTTAAAGGCCATTAATTGATTGTAAAAATAAGGATTACTTTATTGGTTTATGCAACTTGGGTAATTTCTACAATTTTATTTCTATCAATGGGTTTTTGGTTAAAAGTTATGAGATGATGACTTTTACCTTTAAAATATTCCCATTGTTGTTGGTCACGAGGGTCAATTGAAGAGGTAACAATATTAATTCTAATTTTATCGGTAATGGGAAGATTGATGAAAGCTTCTAAAAACTCCCATCCATCCATAATAGGCATATTGATATCTAAAAATATAATTTGCGGAATTTGTTGTTCATTATTAAAAAAATTGATCATTGCGTCTATGGCAATTTTGCCATTTGCATATGATGCAATGGTATTACAATCTACGCTAGAAGAGATTAATTTTCGCAAACCAAAAACGGTAATTGCGTCGTCATCTATAATAGTGATATCACTAATTTTTTTCATTAAAGAAAATTTTAAATTCTGTTCCTTCTCCTTCTACACTACTAACTTCAACTTTACCGTTCATAGCGTCAATTTGGTTTTTGGTTAGGTATAGTCCTATACCTCTGGCATCTTTATGGTCATGAAAGGTTTTATACATACCAAAGAGTTTTTTGCCATATTTCTCCAAATTTATTCCTAAACCATTGTCTTTTATGGTCAATATTGAATAATTATCTTTTTTCTCTGCACTTAATTCAACCTTGGCTTCTCTTTCTGGGTGTTTATATTTTACCGCATTAGAAATAAAGTTGGTTAAAATGCTATCTAAATATGCCGGTACTGAACTTACCGTGAAATCTTCCGGTATGTTATTTTCAATAATGGCATTATTGTTTAAAATAAGTGAAGATAAACCTTGCTTAGCATCTGTTATCTTTTCATTTAAATAAAGTTCTTTAATTTCTATATTGGTGTTTGTATTTATTGAAACTACTTCATTTAAATTGTCTAAGGTTTCAAGTAAGCTATTAGAGGCCTTGGTCAACATTTCTACGATCTTTGTCTTTTCATCTTCATCTTTTTCGTTTTCTAAAAAGTTCAGCAGCATTGAAAAATTTGCCGAGTGAGAACGTAAATTATGTGAGACTATATGTGCAAAGTTCAGTAGTTTTTTGTTTTGTACCGAGGCAATGTTTATAATGTTTCTTAACTCTTTTTCCTTTTCTTTAAGTTTTGTAATGTCTAAACTAATGCCAACAATGCCATAAGCTATCCCTTTACTGTTTAATAATGGAATTTTAGAACTAAGAAAAGATGTAGACTTGCCGTCTAAAGTTGTTTTTTTTGTTTCCTTGCCAATAATAGGTTCAAGGGTATTCATTACTTTTAAATCCTCTTCTCGTATTTTTTCTGCAGCTTTTAAGGGGTACAGATCAAAATCATTTTTACCAATAATTTCTTTAGGGTCTTTTACGCCTAGGTATTCGCATTCCGCTTTATTGATCAATACCTTTCTGGATTCTGTATCCTTAATGTATACGTTAACAGGTAAATTGTCAATTAGCGTTCTTAACAGTTTTTCATTATCTATAGTTTTAATGTTTGCTTCAACCTGCTCATGTATATCTTGAAAAGTACCTATAAGACCAACCATTTCACCTTTATTATAAATAGGTTTCCCCCCGGCCATTACCCATTTTTCTTTTCCGGCAGCTGTTATGATCTGCAATTTTAAATTACTCCAAGCCTTCCCTTTATTTTGTGCTTCGTACAAAGCCATTGATATAGTATTTCTACTATGTCCCTCTTTGTAATAAAATAAGGCATTTTCAATGTTCGGAGAAAAATTTTGCGGTACCTCGTGTATGGCTTTGGTAGTTTCGCACCAAATAAGTTGATTTTCGGCAATGTTATACTCCCATCTACCAATTTTGCTAATTTCTGCTTGTTGTTGAAGAAATAGTTCTTTCTTGTTCAATTCAAGCTCATTGTTTACTGCATCGGTAATGTTACTTAATTGAATGATGGCCCCAACGATATTTTCATCAACATCATACCAAGGCGCATTGCTCCACTCGAACCAAAGCTCTTGTCCGTCGCAATCAGTGGCTTTATGAATGCCCATTGGCTGAGGATTACCGTTAAAACAATTTTCTATTACCATTTTCCATTTATGGCTTAAATCGGGAAAAACGTCAAATAAGCTATCAGATTTACAGCACTCATTATTTTTATTAAAAAGACTCGTCCATTTGTCAGAAGTCTGAACAATATTAAAATTAGTATCAATGAAGGCTGTTGGTGCCGGCAATTGTCTAATTAAGTACGAGGCATTTGATGTTAGGGGAACTTTTACCATACCGATGAAATTTCTTACGAATTTAACGGGAATGACATATTTAACTATATAATTGTTGTGAATGCTGCCATTTACGTTGTAAAAGATTTAAAAAACTACTTTTTAATTATGTTTTTACTTTTTGTTAAAATGAAACCTAAAAATAGAACCTTGCCCAGGTGTGCTTTCTACAGTGATTTTACCGTTCATGGCTTCCATTTGGTTTTTTGTGATGTAAAGACCAATACCTCTAGATTCTTTGTTTCTATGAAAGGTCTTATAAAGACCAAAAAGTTGGTCTCCATACTTTTCCAAATCTATCCCCAATCCGTTATCCTCAACGCTTAAAGTGGTATAGTTTTTATCTTCCTGTACGCTTAAAATTATGATAGGTTTTTTTTCTTCACACCTATATTTAATAGAATTGGTAATGCAGTTGGTCAAAATACTATTTAAATAGGCGGGTAATGCCTTAATGGTCGTATCATCTGAAATTTCATTAATGATTTTGCCGTTGGTCTGTTTAAGTAACCCAGCTACATTTTGCTCTACGACAAAAACACTTTCATTAAGGTTTAGTGACTTTTTTTCATTGTTTACATTTGATTTAACCGCTACAATCTCCCTTAGACCTTTAATTGTTTCAGATAAATTGTCAGATGCGTTAAAAAGCATTGTCATATACTTATTTCGCTGGGTTAGGCCTTTCTCGTCATTAAGAAAGTTTAAGAGCAACGAAAAGTTAGTAGCGTGTGTTTTAAGGTTGTGAGAAACCATGTGGGCAAAATTAAGAAGTTGATCATTTTTTTCTCTTGATGCCGAAATGGTATTCTTTAATTTTTTTTCTAATTTGGTTTGTGTGGTAATATTTTCTACAGTGCAGAGAATACTCTTTTTATTGTTTTTACCCACAACTAAATTACCTGTAACCTTTAAATTTAAATGATGTTTTAGTTTATTGGTGAAGGTGAATTTAACAGGCTTAAATGCGCCGTTTTCTTCTAATTGATCTGTTAAACTTTCTAATTTTCCGGTGACTGAAGAATTAACGAATTTTTTAAAGCTCTTGTTTAAGAAAGTGGCCTTCTCAAATCCAGATAATTTTAAAAATTGATGATTGACATTTATAAATCTTCCGGTTTCATAATCAACAATGGCAAGCCCTTGTGGAATTTTTTCAAATAATGGGTATTCATTAAGTTCGTCTTCTAATTTTGAAAGTCGAATATCAATTTGGTTTTCTTTGTCAACCTTTTGAATGGTTCCTATAATTCTAATGCATTTACCATCTTTAAACTTTGGTCTACCAATGGTGTTAACCCAAATAATATTTCCATTCTGTTGTTTAAGTTGAGCATTTATATTCCAAGGTTTACCTAGGTTAATAGCCTCATCCACTGCTTTTTGAATTATATTTTTAGAATCATCTACATAAAAATCAATAGCCTTTTCCAAAGTTGGTTCAAAGTCGGTTTTTACACCATATATTTTATTTACAATTGGTGTCCAGTGTAAAGAGTTGTTAATAATATCAAGCTCCCAACTGCCAATTTTTGCGACAGAACTTTTATTATTAAGTAACAGTTTTGTTTTATTCAGTTCCCGTTCTAATTCTTCTGTTTTTGAAATGGGCTCAACTTTAATGATCACACCAATTATATTTCCATATCCATCTTTCCAGGGATTTAAGTGCCATATGGAATCTTCGGATGAATAATGACAATCTTTAGCGTTGTATTTAAATTTAATATCCCGCAAACCGTCTAAACTATATTTTAAACGGGTAGAAAGGTCTTGAGACAGTTCAGGAAATAAACTTATAAAGTTTTCACCTTCTATTTGGTCAAGATCCAATTGAAAATTGGCAAGCCACCTAGGTGAAGCACTCATTAAATTAAAACCAGTATCTATTATAGCAATAGACGATGGAATTTGGTTGATCCAATCTAAAGAAAATGATGAACTATTTTTTGATTTAAGCATGGTTGGAAAGAATTTTCCTACTAAATTATAAGAATATTCTAACCTTGCCTCGTAAATTGTTGTGTTTTTGCGAAAAAGTGTGGTTGAGGTAGCCTTTTATGTTGTCAGGCCGATGAAATGCATCTATTTTCTTACAGAATCGGGTACTAGACCTGTATAATCGCCTCCATTGCGTATTACGTCTCTTACAATAGAAGAACTAATGTACGATTTGCCCGATGAGGTCAATAAAAACACGGTTTCTATCTCAGATAACTTTCTATTTGTATGGGCTATGGCCTTCTCAAATTCAAAATCTCCAGGATTACGTAATCCCCTTAAAATAAAATTAGCATCTACTTTCTTACAAAAATCTACTGTGAGTCCTTCATACGACTTAACGGATATAGATGGTACATCTTTGAAAGCTTCCTCAATAAATTTTATACGTTGTTCTAGACTGAACATGTATTTTTTGTCTGCATTTTTTCCTATAGCAATAATTACTTCATCAAATAAAGTAATACCTCTCATAATAATATCATGATGACCTAAGGTCAATGGGTCAAAAGAACCAGGAAAAATTGCGCGTCTCATAAATTGGTTTTACTTTCTAAATATAGGTAATTTAAGACAATGCCTCTGTTATAGCATGTTCAAATAACATGCCTAGGTCAATACCTGCCTCTTTTGCTTGTTGAGGTAAGATACTTTCAGTGGTTAAACCCGGTGTAGTGTTCATTTCCAATAAATAAGGCTCGTCACCAATAAAGATGAATTCACTTCGGGAAAAACCGGTCATTTTTAAAACATCGTATATTTTCTTGGAGGCTTGAGTAACATTTTTCAATTGTGTATCATTAATTCTAGCAGGGGTAATTTCTTGTGATTTACCTTCATACTTGGCTTCGTAATCAAAGAAATCGTTTTCAGAAACAATTTCGGTAAGAGGGAAAACAGTTGTTTCTCCCTTCAGTTTTAAAACACCTACGGATACTTCGGTTCCTTCAAGAAAACCTTCAATAATAATTTCATCGTCTTCTTTGTATGCTGTTTCAATGGCACTTTTTAGGTCTTTGGCTTCATATACTTTGGTGATGCCGTAACTACTTCCAGATTTGTTCGCTTTAACAAAACAGGGAAGTTTTACTTTTTCTATGATCTCATTTTCATTGATATCATCGCCTAAGTTTAAGTAATAAGATGGAGCTGCTTTAATGCCGTAAGGTTTAAGAACACTTAATAGATCTCTTTTATTAAAGGTAAGGGCGGCCTGGTAAAAATCACATGAAGTATGTTTTAGTCCTAAGAGTTCAAAATAGGCTTGCATTAAGCCATCTTCACCTGGTGATCCGTGAATAGCATTGAAAATACAATCAAACGTTATCGATGTGCCATTAAGGGGAATGGAAAAATTATTTCGGTCAATGGGGGTTTCCTTTTCATTATCATCGACATGAACCCATTTATCCTTAAAAATATGAATTCTATAAAGGTTGAACTTTTCTTTATCTAGGTAATTATAGACCACATTACCACTTTTAAGCGATATTTTATATTCACTAGAATAGCCGCCCATTATAATTGCAATATTTTTTTTCATCTATTTGGTCAGTTAAGAATGCTTTAGCAAAGATGAAGCATTGAAATAAAATATAAAAGAAAACCTTTAGCATTCATCTAAGGGAATTTATTTTTATGGATATGGTCTAACTATAGATCTATGCGCATGAATTGGTACGGGGGCATTTACTATATTTGTCGGGTCAAATAATATCTATGAGGAATTTTTTCAATTTTTTAAAAAGCAAAACCTTTTTAATTCAACTAGGTCTTGCGGTACTGGTATTGATAATCACCATTTTTCTTGTGTTAAGGTACTTGAACAGTACTACTAATCATGGTGAGTTTGTAGAAGTGCCAGACTTTTCTAAGAAGTCTGTCATGGAAATGAGAAAATCTATTGAAGAGGCCGGTTTGCGATATGAAGTGTTGGACTCTGCAAATTACAATCCAGATTATCCTAGATTTTCAATCATAGAACAAAACCCTACGGCAGGATCAAAAGTAAAGGAAAATAGAAAGGTGTATTTTACGGTAAATCCTTCTGGATATAAGAAAGTTACCGTTCCTCAAATAATTCAAGTGACCAAGCGTAATGCCTCTTCAATGTTAAAGGCAGTTGGTTTAGATGTACAAAGGGTTACCTATATAGATGAGTTGGGTAAAGATATGGTGTACCGTATAAAATTTAAGGGTAAGGATATTAAGCCGGGCGATAAGTTGCCAAAAACATCTAAGATAGAATTGATCTGTGGAAATGGTAGTATTACCGAAAGAGCCATTATTAAATCTGAATCAGAAGATTAGATGGAAGAGAACATGGAGCGCCCTGAGAATGAAGATGGCGAACTTTTTGAACATCATAGAGTTGTAGCGTCTAAAGGTCAAGTACCTTTAAGAGTGGATAAGTTTTTAATGAATTTTATTGAAAATGCTACACGAAATAAAATTCAACAATCTGCGAAAGATGGTCATGTTTGGGTCAATGATCAGATTGTAAAATCTAACTACAAGGTAAAGGCAGGTGATGAGGTAAAGGTCCTTTTTGAGCATCCACCGCATGAGTTTTTATTGGTTCCGGAAGATATACCTTTAGACATTGTGTATGAAGATGATGTATTATTGGTGGTGAATAAACCTGCAGGCATGGTTGTACATCCCGGGCATGGTAACTATTCAGGAACCTTAATTAATGCCTTAATACATCATACTGATAATTTGCCATCTAACAGTAACGAGAGACCCGGTTTGGTGCATCGTATAGATAAAGATACATCGGGCTTACTGGTCGTAGCAAAAACCGAAGCTGCAATGACCCATTTGGCCAAGCAGTTTTTTGACAAGACTTCAGAAAGGGAGTATATAGCTTTAGTTTGGGGTAATATTGAAGAAGATGAAGGCACTGTGGAGGGTCATGTAGGTAGAAACCCTAAAAATAGATTGCAAATGCATGTTTTTCCTGAAGGGGAAGAAGGTAAAGAAGCAGTTACCCATTTTAAGGTCTTGGAAAGATTAGGTTACGTTACTTTAGTATCATGTAAACTAGAAACGGGTAGAACACATCAAATTAGGGTTCATATGAAATATATAGGTCATACCCTTTTTAATGATGAGCGTTATGGTGGTGAAAAAATATTAAAGGGAACAACCTTTACAAAGTATAAACAATTTGTGGAAAATACCTTTAAACTATTGCCTAGACAGGCATTACATGCCAAAACTTTAGGTTTTGTACATCCTGTTACGGGTGAGCATATGAGTTTTGATTCTGAAATACCAGATGATATGGCCAATGCAATTGAAAAATGGCGTAGCTATAGCAAGAACAGTACAGCATAAGATTTTTCAATACCACTATTTAAACTCTTTTATATCTTTTGTAGGTCTTCAAGTTGATCATGTTTATTTTTGGAGAATTAAAATTGCATTATGAAAATTGTTATTTCTCCGGCAAAGTCATTGAACTATGAAAGTGACTTGCCAACAACTAAATATACATCGCCAGAATTTATTGAAGATGCTGAAAAGCTGAATAAAATATTAAAGAAGAAAAAGCCAAAAGCACTTTCTGAATTGATGTCCATTTCAGATAACTTGGCACAATTAAACTGGCAGCGTAATCAAGATTTTACTACACCGTTTACACCTGAAAATGCCAGACCGGCAATTTATGCCTTTAGCGGTGATGTATACCAAGGCTTAGATGCTTATACGTTAACCGAAGAGAAGATTGAAATTTTACAACAATCGCTCAGAATTCTTTCGGGGCAGTATGGTATTTTGAAACCTCTAGACCTTATGCAACCTTACCGTTTAGAGATGGGAACATCTTTAAAAATTGGAAGAAAGAAAAACCTATATGAATATTGGGGAGAAAGGCTTACCAATCATTTGAACAATGAAATGGAAGAAGGAGAGCTATTGGTGAACTTAGCCAGTAACGAATATTATAGTGCATTAAAACCGAAAAAAATTAAAGCAGATATTATTACTCCGGTATTTAAAGACTGGAAGAATGATAAGTTAAAGATAATTAGCTTTTTTGCCAAAAAAGCTAGGGGTTCTATGGTAAGGTATATTATTGATACAAATGCAAAAACTCTTGAAGATATAAAAGGTTTTAATTTAGATGATTATCAGTTTAGTAAAGAGCATACTTTAAAAGAAAATCAACCCGTTTTTATTAGATAAAATATTATTATCTCTTTTTCGTTCTAAAGTTATAACAATACGTCTATGAAAAGGGTTTATTTGCTATCTGTAATTATCGTTGTCCTATTATTCTCGTGTACTGATAGGGATGATGAGGTTAATCTTGTCAATATTCGTATTCATAATAACACAGAACTTTTTTTTAGTGAAGTAAGAATTGCGGATAAAGATACTGTGTATGAGAATATTGCGGCAGATGAGTTTTCAACTTATATGGAGTTTGAAACTGCATTCGCCAATCCTGCAATAGCGATACTTACAGATTCAACAAGTCTTAACTATTTTCCAACAGATGTTTTATCAGATTCCTTACCTATTGGTTTTTATACCTATGAAATATCTTTGGATGAAGATAACCAAGTAGATTTAACCTTTAGAATAGACGATTAGAACTATTTCTTTTTACTGATTTTTATTTTTTCTTCTACGGTAGGTCTCTTTTTAATTTTACGAGGTCTTCTTGCCCCGTAAGAATTATTAGATATTTTTCCTTTTTTAGATTTTCTGTCTCCTTTACCCATAATATTGTTCTTTCTATTAAAGTAAGTAATTTAGTCATGATCGGTCATTTTAATAGGCTCAAGAGAATAAATCACTAATGCAAAAGATTTTTAAGCATATTCACCCATATGAACCATTTATTGACGATTCTACTGAAAAACTTATAGTGGGGACCTTACCGCCACCTCGTTTTACTACTGGTGATTTAAAAGAAGGAGATGTAAACTTTTGTTACGGAAGCAGGGACGGGCAGCTATGGCCTATTTTAAATAAAATCTTTGATCTTAATTTGAAATTTGAAACCACTAGTAAAGCTATTGATCAGCGCAAAATATTTTTGAAGGATAGAAAAATTGGCATATGCGACATAGTAGCTTCTGCAGAAAGAGAGAAAATTGATGCTTCTGATTTAGGTATGCAGAATATAGCATTAAGAAATGTTCTCGGGTATCTAGAAAAATATCAAAAAATACACACCCTTTTATTTACAGGTGGTAATAGTAAAAATGGACCGGAATATTTTTTCCGAAAACATTTAAAGGAAAGTGCGGTAGCATTAAAATTGATTTCTAATGAGGTGCCTAGAATTCATGAGTTTGTACACCCAAGTACTAATAAACTCATAATAACGGTTTCGTTAACGGCACCTTCTGGTGCAGCAAATAGGGCAGTAGGTAGTTTGGATTTGTATAAGAAAATGAAAAGTGAAAATCCTAAATTCAATACTATAGACTTTAGAGTGTTACAGTATAGAAAATATTTTTAATAGAAGAGATGGTTCTGTAAGTGGATAAACTAAAAAGAGTCTTGCTTTTAAGACAAGACTCTTTTACGAGAACACTATATGAAAATGAAAATATTTTTTTGCTTATTTACACTGTAAAGATATATAGGCACTACTGTTTTTTGGAATATTTGTTGTCAATACAGACAATTTTGTGGTATACTTCTAGGAATATGATATTTCACAAAAATCATTCTCTAAATTCTCTTGGAATAGCGATATTTATGTTCGAAATTTAAAGAGTTTGTCGTAATGGTACGACTAAAAGTTTTTTAATATATGCAACAAAAAGAAAGATTAGCAGAATTTAAGAAATCTGTTCAAAATAAATTTAATGTTTACAATAGTCTATTCTTAAACCTTCCCTATGAGAATATTGAAAATGTAGGTATGTTGATTCCTTTATTACTGAATCAATCTGAAAAGGGATTAAGTGACGGACTAAACCCAAAAGAAATTCTTGAGAATTTTTTCGAGAATTTTGTAGAAATAAAATCAGAAAAAGAACAAATAGACTTTATGTTTCGCATCATACAGTATGTAGAAAGACAAGTTGTTCTTTATGATAGTGTAGAAGATGCGGCGTTCCCAAAGTTACACAAGCATTCTAGTTCATTGTCATTAAAAGATTATTTTCAGTTGGTTGAAAAAAATAAATCTTGGGATACTATTTGGGACAAGTTGAGTACGTTCAGTGCACGTATAGTTTTAACGGCGCACCCAACACAATTTTATACTCCGGCGGTTTTAGATATCATTACAAACCTTAGAACTTTAATATTAGAAGATAAAATTGATGAAATAGATGTAGGTCTTCAACAATTAGGCCTTACGTCTTTGATCAATGCAAAAAAACCGACACCATTAGATGAAGCCAAAAATATAATCTACACGCTAAGACATGTATATTATGATGCAATTGGTGATATGTATGCTTATATCAAGGGTAGTACAGGGTCAAAGAATTTTGAAAATCATGACATTGTCAAGTTAGGTTTTTGGCCTGGCGGTGATAGAGATGGAAATCCGTTTGTAACTGCAGATATCACCAGAGATGTAATGAACGAGCTTCGTTTAACGTTAATGAAGTGCTATTATAATGACCTTAAAGGTTTGGTGCATAAACTCACCTTTAAAGATGTACAAGAACCGTTGCAGAAGCTTAGGGGTAATTTATACACGGCCATGTTCGATAGTTCTAAGGATATTGGTTATGAAGATTTAATTGTTCCTTTAGAAGAAATACAATCCATATTAATAGAAAAATACCAAAGTCTTTATCTAAAAGATTTGGAGAAATTTATTGATAAGGTAAAGATATTCAAGGTGCACTTTGCTACAATAGATATACGTCAAGACCATAGTATGCATACCAAAGTTATGGTAGAAGTATTAAAAAAGAATGGTTTTATAAATGATGAGCTAAGTGAGTTATCTGACGAGGAATTATTGGATATTCTTTTGCATAAGAATTTAAATTTGGTAGCAGATGATTATGAAGAAGATATTGTAAAAGATACTATTAAGAATATACTTCAATTACAAACCATACAGGCTAAAAATGGAGAAGAAGGATGTAATAGATACATTATCAGTAATTCTGAAGATAAGTATTCCATTTTGTTTGTTTACGCACTGTTTAGATGGTGTGGCTGGGCAGACAAAGAAATAACGTTTGATATAGTGCCGTTGTTCGAAACAATGAACGGAATGGATACAGCTCAAGATACCATGAAGTTTTTATTCAGTTTACCTGAGTATATGGCCCATTTGGAAAATAGAAATAAAAAGCAGACTATAATGCTTGGATTTTCCGATGGAACTAAAGATGGAGGCTATTTAAAAGCCAACTGGTCAATTTTAAAGACAAAAGAAGAGCTTTCAGAGGTTTGTGATCAGAATGATATTGCTGCCGTATTTTTTGATGGTAGGGGAGGTCCACCGGCAAGAGGAGGTGGAAAAACGCATCGTTTTTATGCTGCCCAGACCAATAAAGTGGCGAACAATGAAATTCAATTAACTATTCAAGGGCAGACCATAACAAGTACTTATGGTACCAAAGAACAGTTTATTTATAATAGTGAGCAACTATTGACCGCCGGATTGTCTAACACAATTTTAGGAAAAGAAATTGTTATTTCTGATGCTGATAGAGAGTTGATTGAAGAGCTGTCAGAACTAAGTTTTAAAAAGTATGATGATCTAAAACACCATGATAAGTTTATGCCGTACTTGGAAAACATGAGTACGCTTAAATATTACACAAAAGCAAATATTGGTAGTAGACCTGGAAAAAGAGGGAATAAGGCCAAACTTGAATTGTCTGATTTAAGGGCAATTTCATTTGTAGGGTCATGGAGTCAATTAAAGCAGAACGTACCAGGTTATTATGGTATTGGTACTGCTCTTGAGAAACTTGAAAAAGATGGAAGATTTGAAGAGGCCAAAAGGTTGTACCAAGAAGTACCGTTCTTTCAAGCTTTGATGATGAACAGTATGATGAGTCTTACCAAATGTTATTTTGAATTGACCAGTTATATGAAAGAAAATAAGGAGTATGGTGCTTTTTGGGAGATTCTTCATGCAGAATATGAATTATCTAAAGCAATGCTTCTAAAACTATCTGGCATGGAAATATTAATGAAGAAAGAAGCAATTTCTAGGGAGTCCATCAAAATTCGTGAGAGTATAGTCTTGCCTTTATTGGTTATTCAACAATATGCGCTTCAAAGGATTGGAGAAGGTACGGAGTATAAAGAATTGTACGAAAAGATTGTTACCAGATCACTATACGGTAATATTAATGCTAGTAGAAACTCAGCATAGTTTTTTATAAAATAACATCCTAATAAAAGCCCGATTCAAAACATTGAATCGGGCTTTTTACTTTGTAGTATAAAGTGTACTATTTTTTATTCTGTTGAATTTTAATAGTCTCTTTATCTATATCAAAATCGTTTGTTTCTATATTGGTATTCCCCGTCGGGTTTGTTGGGTTATTTTGTTCTACTTTTCTTTTAAACTTTTTATTATCTTTTATAATTCCCATAATCTCAATTTTTTAGGTTCATATTTAAGATAACAAATTGAAAATGAGAACTCCGTTAATTAGTTAATAAAGCTTTGTTATAGAATGTTAAACTAAACTATTCAGTTTCACTTGGGCTAAGTAATGCATAAAACAATTTTATACCATACGCTATTTGTCCAATTTTTAAATTCTCATTAGGGCTATGTTGATTGTTATCTGGGTTCACCATTGGAACTATGAATGCAGGAATTTTTAGTTCATTGATAAATGGCGAAATAGGAACAGTACCGCCCATTATACGGATTTGAACAGGTTTTTCTCCAAATTTGGACTCCATGGTTTTAACTATGTTATTTCCAAAAGGGTTATTTAGATCGGTTCTAAAAGCATCCGTAACTGAGCCTTCCTTAATAGTAACAATTTTATCAAATTTTAGGCGGTCTTCCAGAGTGGGTTCCGTACTCATTACATGAAAACCTTGATTTTTTATGTGTTCTTTTACAAGGTTTTTAAGTTTTGTGCCATCACTTTCAGGTACTAACCTTAAATCTAATTCAGCTGTGGCGGTGGCCGGCACAATTGTTCTTGCTTTTTCTCCAACCCAGCCAGAGCCTAGTCCTCTAATATTTAAAGAAGGGTATTGCAATGCTTCTTGATAAAAACCGCCAACCTTTTCTGGGTTAGAAATGGCTAAATTGCTATTGATGACATCGGCATTGTCCGGAACGCTTTTTAAAATAGCTAGTGTTGCATCATCTAATGAGATTCCATCATAATATCCTTTTATAAGAACTTTTCCATTGATATCTTTCATTGTTGCTAGTAGTTGTGCCAATTGAAAACCGGGGTTAGGAGCGTAGTTTCCGTAATGACCACTATGTTGCGGTTTTATAGGTCCGTGAGTTGTTATTGATAATGTTGTGATTCCTCTACAGCCATAAACTATTGTTGGTTTCCCGGAAACGTGAACCGGACCATCGTTTATCACCAAAAAATCGGCTTTCAATAAATCTTTATACGTACGCACCGCTTGTGGTAATGGTGCGCTACTTTTTTCTTCTTCGCTATCTAGAATCACCTTTACATTAAAAGGTATGTCTATAGCATCTTTTTTAAGTGCGTCTATAGCATTCAAGAACATGATAATAGGACCTTTATCGTCTGAAGTTGATCTTCCAAAAAGGCGCCAGTCATAATTTATATCGTCGTTAAGTTCTGAGAAAGATTCAGTTTTCCAATCGTCTTCGGTTTTGGATTTTAAAACTACTTTATACGGATCTACTTGATCCCATTTTGTAGCGTCTACAGATTGCCCATCTAAATGCATATAGAACAAAATAGTTGGCTTGTTGTCGTCCATGGGTAGAGCGGCAAAAAATAATGGTAGCCCTTCGGTTTCTAAAATGGTACTATTAAATCCGCGTTCAGTGAATTTTTTTCTCAGCCAAAAAAGGTTAGAATCTATATCGTCTGCATTTAATGCATCATTAGGTATTGCCACAAATTCCCTTAATTCGCCAATAGCATTCGCTACTTTAGATTTTATTAAAATGGAGTCTTGAGAATGGGCGGTAAAAAGTAATAAAAGGAATGTAAGTGTAAGAAGTTTTTTCATGGTCGTTCATGTAAATATATTCTTTAAAAGTAAGGAAAATAGAGTGAATAATCTGTGTTGGTACCAATAACATGGTATATGGAAAATTATAAATTAATTAAAGAAAAATAATGCAATAATAATATTCTTATTTAATGCTAATTTTAATTTTTGAATTAAAAAATTGTATTACTTTGACACGTTATAAATTGTAAATAATGAAAAATTTCATCCAATATTTCTTATTGTTTTTTGTTCTTTATTCATGTTCTGATGATAATACAATTTCTGAGATAGAAGAGATTGATTCTGGAAATATTGAAGTTACTGTTTTGCTGGGATCCGATGCAGCAATTGGTGCTGTTGTAACTACGAATCCAGAAACAAGAACATTGGTAGTAGGAGAATCTGGTGTAGTGGTATTTGAAACTATTGATACAGGAAATTATGTAGTCAACGTGGTATTGAACCAAAATCCTGATTTTCTATATTTTCAAGAAGTTGTACTTACTAATAATGTTACTGAAAAGATAGTTTTTAAAATCCCTGAAATACCCGAATTAACTGAGCAAGATTTGGACATTGATTTTTTATTGAATGTGTCCTATAATAATTTGAGATCAATATTTAATGCAGACGCATATTTATCATATTGGGGGGATACTGGTACGGATATATTAAAAGCTAATCCAAATTTTAATGGTGGACTGGTTGATTTGGATGCCTATTCCTTTAATGCTCAATCTACTGTTATAAATCAGGTATGGGCAGAGCATTATATTCAAATAAGGGGCTTGAATTTGGGAATCGACTATTTATTGGATTCTTCAAATATTGTGTCAAGTGAGATAGATAGAAAAGAATTAGAAGCTCATTTTAAATTTTTAAGAAGCTTACTATATTTCAATCTGATAAGAATATATGGCAATCCTCTTTTAAGCGTAACAGCTGAAATAGATTTAAGCGGTCCGCCAAACTATCCTCAAAATCCAAGTACCACCTACTCACAAATAGAAGAAGATTTGCTTTATGCAATTGAAAATTTACCAGTTTTAAATAGTAATGATCAGGCAAATCAGTGGAGCGCAAGATTTTTGTTGGCCAAAGTCTATATGACCATGGCCGGTTTTCCTTTAAATGAATACGGTAAATACGGCAGTGCTTTAGAACAGTTAAAAATTCTGCAAGGGCAGTATGAATTAATGGCAGATTATAATTCAGTTTTTAACGAAGAAAATGAAGACTCAAATAGAGAAATTCTCTTTAAAATAACTTTTGATGGAAGTGAAGATTCCAAAAGTTCGTTTAACGATTATTGGGGACCTTTGGGTATTGCTTCAGAAGATGCTCTATTAATTGTTTCTGGTTTTGAAAATTCGTTCAATAGTTCCATGTCATTTGAAAATCCTGTTAGTTTTCCGATAGAAATTGAAGACAATCGGTTTAAGAATAACATAGCGACATTCTCTATTTCTGGTAATAATGTGGTTAATCAAGTAGATCCAAAGAATTGGAGACCATTAAAATGGTATAACGGAGAATTGCCTGATGCAGATTTTGAGTCTACATCGTTTGACTATCCTGTTTTTAGATATGCAGATGTATTGTTGTTGTTAGCAGAAGCTGAGAATGAAGTAAATGGACCAACTCCTTTAGCTTATGCAGCGATTAATCAAGTTCGGGAAAGAGCATTTGGGAACGAGAACAATGTACCTGGAAATCTTAATAAGGATCAATTCTTTGATGTAATTTATTTAGAGCGAAAATTAGAATTATGTTTTGAAGGCCATAGACGAGACGATTTAGTTAGATGGAACAAACTTCAAGAAGTTATAGATGGTTTTAACTCTACTAATGACTTTTCTAAAGATTACCAACCTCACGAGTACGTTTGGCCAATACCGCAATCGGAAATAGACTTAAATCCTAATGCGGTACAAAACCCAGGTTATTAGAAAGTAGTTTATCGTATAGTATTCACAAATTCTGAAATGGAGTTTACGCCATTAGCCGTTAAATGTTTAATAAAGGCAGAACCAATTATTGCACCTTTAGCGGTTTTGGTTGCTTGCTTAAATGTTTCTTCGTCTTTAATTCCAAAACCGACAATTTGTGGGTTCTTTAAATTCATTTTGTTAATGCGCTCAAAATAACTTTCTTGCTCTTGACCAAAACCGGATTTTGATCCTGTGACACTTGCAGAACTTACCATATAGATAAATCCGTTAGAGGCATCGTCTATTTGGTGAATACGGTCATCACTGGTCTGCGGAGTGATTAGAAAAATGTTTAAGAGTCCGTGTTTTTTAAAAATTTCCTCGTATTCTTCCTGGTAAACATCTAACGGTAAATCTGGTAAAATGAGTCCGTCAATTCCAATTTCTTGACACTTTTTACAAAATGCCTCAATACCGTATTGTAACATGGGATTAAAGTATCCCATAATAATCAGTGGTATAGAAACCGTTTTACGAATATTTTTCAGTTGACTAAAAAGAATTTCGGTGGTCATTCCATTTTTCAAAGCGGCGGTAGAACTTTCTTGAATTGTTGGTCCGTCTGCCAAAGGATCACTGAACGGTAATCCTATTTCAATCATATCAACACCATTGTTTTCTAAATCTTCAATGATTTTTACCGTATCGTTCAATGATGGGTAACCGGCTGTAAAATATATAGATAGAAGCTTTTTATCTTCTTTTAATTTTGATGTTATTCTATTGCTCATAATAAGGTTATGCTAACTTAAAGTAATCAATATAAGTGTTCAGATCTTTATCTCCACGGCCAGAAAGGCTAATAACGACCACATCGTCTTTTTTGAATTTCCTATGTTCAAAAATGGCAAATGCATGCCCTGTTTCTATAGCGGGAATAATACCTTCTAATTTTGATAATTCCAATCCTGCAGCCATGGCTTCATCATCTGTAGCCGAATAAAACTCTGCACGGCCAGATTTGTAAAGGTGAGAATGCATAGGCCCAACGCCAGGATAATCTAATCCGGCAGAAATGGAGTAAGGCTCGGTAATTTGTCCATCTATGGTTTGCATCAACATGGTTTTACATCCATGAATGATTCCTACTTTACCAAGTGCGGATGTTGCTGCGCTCTCACCAGAATCCACGCCTTTACCTGCAGCTTCAACTGCAATAATGCCAACCTCAGGCTCGTGTAGAAAATGATAATAGGTACCTGCGGCATTACTGCCACCACCAATACAAGCTACCACGTAATCTGGATTTTCACGACCTTCTTTCTCTTTTAACTGCCATTTTATTTCCTCGGATATTACCGATTGAAAACGAGTGACCATATCTGGGTAAGGGTGTGGACCAATGGCAGAACCAATGATATAATGAGTGTCTACCGGATTGTTAATCCAATCTCTAATAGCTTCGTTGGTAGCATCTTTAAGTGTTCTACTTCCAGATTTTGCAGGTCTAACTTCGGCACCCAACATTTTCATACGGGCAACATTTGGCGCTTGGCGTGCAATATCTATTTCCCCCATGTAAACAATACATTCCATACCCATAAGAGCACAAACGGTTGCCGTAGCCACACCGTGTTGTCCAGCACCGGTTTCGGCAATAATTCTAGTTTTGCCCAATTTTTGAGCCATAAGAATTTGACCTATGGTGTTGTTCACTTTATGTGCACCAGTATGATTAAGATCTTCTCTTTTTAAGTATATTTTGCAACCATGTTTTTCAGAAAGACGTTTGGCAAAATATAGGGGGGAAGGTCTACCCACATAATCTCTTAACAGCTGATGAAACTCTTTTTGAAAAGAATCTTCATGCATCAATTTTAAATAATTTTGGCGTAGTTCTTCTACATTTGGGTACAACATTTCCGGTATATAGGCACCACCAAATTCACCGTAGTATCCTTTTTCGTCAGCATTATAATTCATAGCGCTTCTTTAAACTTTTGTAATTCTTCAATATTTTTTAACCCTGGATCTATTTCAAATTTGCTATTTACATCAATGGCATAGCAGAATTTAGACTCGGGTGATTTCATAAACTCATTAATTTTATCAAGACTGTTCAAACCAATTCCCCCACTTAAAAAGAAAGGCTTGTTAGAAGGATAATTCTTAAGGACAGACCAATTAAAGGTATAGCCATTGCCCCCAGGAAGTTTCCCTTTAGTATCAAAAAGATAAAAATCGCACACATCTTCATAGGGCATTAAACTTTCAAAATCAAACTCATCTTTAATGGAAAATACTTTAATGATCTCAATTTTTTTATTCAACTTCATAAGTTCCTCTGCAACTTGTCTACAATATTCAGGGCTCTCGTGACCATGCAATTGAAGACCCTGTAATTGATGTTTTTTGACCAACGTAATAATATAGTCTATATCGGCATCAACAAAAACGCCTACTTTATTGATAGTGTGCGGTAATTCGGGAATTTCCCCATCAAAAAATCTAGCAGAATGTTCCCAAAATATAAAACCAAGATAATCTGGTCGCAATTGTGCAACTTCAGAAGTATTTAGTTTCATACCGCAGATTTTGAGTTTCATTTTATTTCTTTAGATCTTTAATAAATTGAATGGCACTCTCGCCTGGAGTATCGGTTTTCATAAAATTCTCTCCGATTAAAAATCCTTTATAACCATACGTTTTTAATTCCTTAATTGCTTCAATAGAACTTATTCCGCTTTCAGATACTTTTACAAAATCATCAGGAATTTGGGATGAAAGCGATTTACTGGTCTCTAAGCTAACTTCAAAAGTCTTTAGATTTCTATTATTGACTCCTAACATATCTATGCTGTGCATGATTGATTTATGAAGTTCGTCTTCATTGTGTACTTCTAATAAAACATCTAAACCTAAGCTTTTTGCCAATTCAGAGAATTTTTTTATTTCTTCTCTGGTTAGCACGGCAGCAATAAGAAGAATAACATCTGCGCCATAAGCTTTGGCTTCTATAATTTGGTATTCACTAATTATGAACTCCTTACGTAATAACGGTAATTGTGCCGATGCCCTTGCAATGATCAAGTCTTCTAAAGAACCACCAAAATATTTAATATCGGTAAGTACGCTCATACCACAAACACCCGCTTTTTCATACCCCATGGCAACCTGCCCAACATTTGCATTTTGATTGATGCTTTCTTTGGATGGTGATCTTCTTTTAAATTCAGAAATAATACCGGTGTCACTATCTTTAAGAGCTTGAGCCAGTGAAAAAGTCTCTCTGTTGAATAATACAGAATGTTCATATTGTGAAGAAGGGAAAATCAAATTTTTCAATTCTACTTCCTTTCGTTTATCCGCTACAATTTTGTCTAGAATATTCATTACATGTGTGTTTAGATAGTCCCATTTCATTGAGACGCAAAGTGTGCTGTTTAATTTTTGCTCAACTCTTGTATTTTCTTCAATGCGTTCAATCCTTTTCCACTTAACAAAGATTCTTTGGCTTTTTCAAATCCTTGAATAGGAGTTAGGTTATTTACTGTGGCTATGGCAATACCGGCATTGGCACAAACTACATTATTTTGCGCTTCTGTGCCTTTACCTTGTAATACATTCATAAAAATTTGAGCAGAAGATTCAATGCCGTCACCGCCGACAATATCGGTTTGTTTAATTTCCGGCACACCAAAATCAGAAGGCTTTAGCATTGTTTCGGTATGGTTAGAAATGGTTTTGGTATTTCCTGTCAATGATATTTCATCATAACCGTCCAAGGCATGTAGTACGGTAAAATTTTTATCTGTTTTTTGATAAAGGTATCCGTACATACGAGCTAATTCAAGATTAAAAACACCTACCATTTGGTTTTTTGGAAATGCAGGATTTACCATAGGTCCCAACATGTTAAAGAATGTTTTTACCGCCAGATCTTTACGAATAGGGGCAACGTTTTTCATAGCCGGATGAAATAGGGGTGCATGTAATACACAAATACCAGCCTCATCAATACATTTTTCTAAAAAGCCGGCATTGTTACTGAACTTGATTCCTAAAAACTCCATTACATTACTACTTCCGCATTTAGAGGAAACACCATAGTTGCCATGTTTGGTAACTTTTACACCGGCACCGGCAGTAACAAAAGATGCCAATGTAGAAATATTAAAAGTGTCTTTGCCATCACCACCAGTACCGCAAAGATCTATGGGGTTGTAAGCAGATAAATCTACTGCCAAGCATAAATCTAGCAATGCATCTCTAAACCCTTCTAATTCTTCAATGGTAATACTTCGCATCATATAAACGGTCAAAAAAGCTGCTATTTGACTTGTATTGTAGTCGCCTTTAGCAATATTGACCAATATGCGCTTTGCATCTTCTTTGGAAAGTATCTCGTGATTTATGAGCTTATTTAATGTTTCTTTCATTTTTTAAATACTATACAGTTCAACCTTAAGTTTAGTTCGCTTTAATATGATTTAAGCGTTCAGCCAGTTCTCTAACATTTTTTTTCCTTGAGGAGTAAGTACGGATTCTGGATGAAATTGTACCGCATGTACGTCGTATTTTTTGTGTTGTAAAGACATTATTTGTCCGTTTTCATCTACTGATGTTGCTTCTAGAGCATCTGGTAAATTAGTGTCTACGACCCATGAATGATATCTGCCAACTTCTATTTCTTTGGGAATATCTTTAAAAATTACGGCATCTTTGGTAATGTTGATCTTAGTGGCTATACCGTGGTATACTTCCTTTAGATTGATCAATGATCCTCCAAAAACTTCCGCTATTGCTTGTTGACCTAGGCATACCCCAAAAATACTTTTGGTTGGGGCATACTTTTCTATAATTGGTTTAAGAAGTCCGGCTTCATCTGGAATACCAGGTCCGGGAGATAATACAATTTTATCAAAAGCATCAATCTCTTCAAGTGTAAGTTGGTCATTACGCTTTACAACGACCTCGCATTCCAATTCTTCTAGATAATGAACAAGGTTATAAGTAAAGCTATCGTAATTGTCTATGACTAATATTTTTTTCATTTTAAATGTCTTCTGCTATTTCTAAAGCCTTGGTTAATGCACCTAGTTTGTTATACGTTTCTTGTAGTTCACTTTCTGGGTCAGAAGCAGCAACAAGACCTGCACCAGCTTGATAATGGAGATTATGATTTTTGCTTAAAAACGTTCTGATCATTATTGCATGGTTAAAGTTTCCAGAGAAATCCATAAAACCTATGGCCCCACCATAATAGCCCCTGCTAGTCTTCTCATATTTTTCAATAAGCTGCATGGCCATATGTTTTGGGGCGCCACTCAAGGTACCTGCAGGAAAAGTGTCTGCCACCACTTTCATGGTAGGTATATCTGGTTTTTTCATGCCTGTAACTTTAGATACCAAATGGATCACGTGAGAGAAAAACTGTACTTCCCTATAATTCTCGACTTTAACTACATTACCATTTCTGCTCAAGTCGTTCCTAGCTAAATCTACCAGCATAACGTGCTCACTGTTCTCTTTGTCATCGGTCTTTAGCTCCTTGGCGAGTTGTGCATCTTGTTCATCATTACCAGTTCTTTTAAAAGTACCGGCTATAGGGTGAATTTCGGCTTTGCCTTCGCTTACAATAAGTTGCGCTTCAGGTGAACTTCCAAAAATTTTAAAATCCCCGTAATCAAAATAAAACAAATAGGGCGAAGGATTTACCGAGCGCAAAGCTCTATAAACATTAAATTCATCACCTTTAAAACCTTGCGAAAAACGTCTACTTAAAACCAACTGAAATACATCGCCACGTTGACAGTGTTTTTTTGCCAAAGCAACATGCTCTCTATATTCCTCATCTTTAAGATTAGACTTTCGGTCACCATCTATTTTAAAGTTGTAAGTGGCAAAATTTCTAATATTTAGTAGTTGTTCCAGTTCTGGAATGTTATTATCGGTATTATAGCAATGCGCAAAAAGGTATGCTTCGTTTTTGTAATGATTGATTGCAATAATGTTTTGGTAAACCGCATAATACACATCTGGTATGCTTACCGAATCTGATTTTTGAGATATTTCCAAATCTTCAAAATACCGAACTGCATCATATGACATATAACCAAATAGTCCATTATTAATGAATTTATAATCATTGCTATCTGCCTTAAAAGCTTTGCTGAAAGAATCAATACTTTCAACAACGTCTATTTCTGGTGTTATTTTAATTTCTTCAACCGCACCATCGGGAAATTGTTTTGTAATGATTTCGTTTTCCACTTTAATCGATGCAATAGGATTGCAGCAGATATATGAGAAACTGTTGTTATTGGCATGATAGTCGCTACTTTCCAAAAGAATACTATTTGGAAAACGGTCTCTAATTTTTAAATAAACACTTACCGGTGTTACCGTATCGGCAAGAATTTTTTTATGGTATGTTTTAAATTGATAGGCCATAGGTACTTTTATAAAATAAAGAAGGCTTGTCGTGATGACAAGCCTTTATATAGTTTTACTACAATGATGCTTTGCTCACGATGTTTTTCGTAAGTTGTTCCACCACCAAGTATTTGCGATTAAATTTTTCATTGAGGTTCAAATATAAAAAGGAAATTTAAACTTACAAACTTTACCTTATCAAAAATAAAAATCCCTTTGAATATATCTCAAAGGGATTTTAAATTGTTGTAATTCCACAAGTTTTATAGCTATCTAAAGCTTATAGTGCTAAATCTACCACTAAATCAAAGTCATCATAAATAGCTTTGTCACCTAAATTATCAAAAAAGCTTCCTGAGCCATATTTAATATCATATTTAGTTCTATCTATTTTAAGCGTAGCTGAAGCCTTATTTTCAAACATAGATACAACTAAAGTAACAGGCTTGGTAATTCCTTTAATTGTAAGGTCACCGGTTACCGTATATGAGTTATCGTTCATGGGTTTAACCGAAGTAAAAACCAATTTGGAAGTTGGGTTGCTTTCAACACCAAAGAAATCTGCAGACTTCAGGTGTCCCTCTAATTTTTCTTTTCCTTTTCCTGCTTCTAGGTCGGTAACAACTATAGAAGTCATATCAACTACGAATTCTCCACCAACTAATTTTTTGCCCTTCATTTCTAAGTGACCAGATTTTAGATTAATGTTTCCATCATGTGAACCAGTAACCTTATATCCTTTCCAGGTAACTTTACTTTCGCTGACTTTTACTTCTTTCTTTTCGCCATCAATTGGGGTGGTAGCGGTTGCAGAGAAGCCAAAAACAGCTACGAATACTAAACTTAATAATGATTTTTTCATGTTTCTAATTTTAAATGATTGTGTTTAATTTATATGTGTGTAATTATTTGTTCTTGTGAATATCTCACCTTTGGGTAGTGTTGCGTATCATCTTCGGTTGATCTATAACCGACAGCTAAAACTACTGCTGCGTTTAGACCTTTTTTGGTTAAGCCCAAAATTTTATTATACTGTTCTTTATTAAAACCTTCCATTGGGCAAGTATCTATTTCCATTTCTGCAGCAAGGGTCATTAAGTTTCCTAACACAATATATGCTTGGTTAGATGACCATTTATTTTTATCGTCATTAGGTAGGTCTAATAGTGCAGATTTAATACTTTGGGAATACCCCTCAAGATCTTCTTTTGTAACCCCTCTAGTGCTTACGATATTATCTATATAATCGTCAATTAATGCTTCGTCAAAATTAGGTTTGTTAGCAAGAACGAAAAGGTAAGATGAATCGGTAATTTGTGGTTGGTTGTATGAAGCTTTTCTTAACTCTTGTCTAATATTATCATTTTTAATAACATAAATTTCATAAGGTTGTAAACCATAAGAGGAGGCTGTTAGTTTTGCCCCTTCTAGTAAAGTGTCAAGATCAGCCTTACTAACTTGTTTAGAGCTATCGAATTTTTTAGTGGCATAGCGCCAGTTTAATTTATTTAATATCGTATTCATAGTTGTGCTTAAAATTTATCTAATAATTCATTGAATTGATGTAACTCTTCTTCTGTAAAATTTTTAAGCATATTTTCTTCTGCTTCAAAAAGTATTCCATCAATTTGTTTTAAGATGTTCAATCCATCTTCGGTAATTACAATTTCTACTTTTCTTCTATTTTTTTCGCATACGGTTCTGTTAACATATCCCTTTAAAATTAGCTTATCTACTAAGCGGGTAGTGTTACTCATTTTAGTAACCATTCGCTCATTAATTGTAGAAAGGTTTGCAGGTTTTCCATTTTGCCCTCTTAATATTCTTAGTACATTAAACTGCTGAACCGAAATGTCAAAAGGCTTCAACACCATAGAAACTTCCTCATTTAGTTTATTGGCTACCAGAGCTACATGAATTAATGTCCGTTTGGCCAACGGCATTTTTTTGTTTGTTTTTAAAATTTCCTCTACATTCATGTGTGTACAATAATTGTATGTACAAATGTAAAATTATTTTGTTAGGATTAGTGATTGTTCAGATTAATTTTTTGTTAAAAATAGTTGTGAGGTATAAATAAATAAAAATCGATTATTTTTACGGTATATAATTTACACTATGGCAGATTTATCACAACAAGAATGGGAAGAGCAATTGGAGAAAGATTCTAATGCAATAATTCTCGATGTAAGAACAGAAGAAGAAGTAGAGGAAGGTATAATTCCAAATTCAATTAATATAGATATCTATAAAGGACAAGAGTTTGTGGCTGAACTTGAGAAGTTAGATAAGACCAAAAATTATTACGTGTATTGTAGGTCTGGTAATAGAAGTGGTCAAGCTTGTGCAATTATGAAGAATTTAGGTTTTGATAAGGCTTTTAATCTTCAAGGCGGATTTATGAATTGGGAAGGAGAAACCGCTTAATTTTATTTCTTTAAGAAAATATGCCCGCTTTACAGCGGGTTTTTTATTTTTATGAAATGAAGGAAGATTTGCTTCATTTTATATGGAAGTACAAAAAATATCCAGTAAATGGATTAGAAACTACATCTAATGAACCCGTTTATATAAAGTCTGCCGGGACCCATAATCATTTAAGTGGTCCTGATTTTTTTAACGCGCAAATAGAATTGAATGGTCAATTGTGGGCAGGTAATGTTGAGATACATGTAAAATCATCAGACTGGTATGCGCATAACCATCAAGAAGATCGTAACTATGATAATGTAATTTTACATGTAGTATGGGAAGATGATATAGGTGTATATAGAAAAGATGGAGGTCAAATACCAACACTTTCCCTTAAGAACTATATTCCTGTGCAAGTGCTAGAGAATTATCAAAAATTGTTCAATCTTAAAAACCATAGGTTCATAAACTGTGAAAATGATTTTGACAAGGTTGACGGATTTATAAGGAATAATTGGTTAGATCGCTTGTTTATAGAGCGTTTGGAACAAAAATCGGTCTACATTAATGAATTATTGCGCTATACCAATAATAACTGGGAACAAGTTTTGTTTTTAATGTTATTAAAATCTTTCGGGTCAAAAAATAATCGTGAAATATTTGTTGAAATAGGCAAGTCTATTGATTTTTCGATCATTAGAAAATTGTATAAAAAGCCACTTCAGATGGAAAGCTTGCTTTTAGGGCAGGCAAATTTATTGGAAACTACCATAGATGATGATCAGTACTTAAGTGAATTAAAAAAGGAATATACTTTTCTGAGCCATAAGTTTAATTTGATCTCGGTTTTCAAGTCCCCAGAATATTTTAGGCTTAGACCAATGAACTTTCCTACTATAAGATTAGCCCAATTGAGTGCCATTTATGCTGAGAATAATAATTTATTCCATTCATTGATTGAAAATAATGAGTTAGATTTTCAGGAATATTTTAAAGTAGGTACTTCTCAATATTGGGATACCCATTATAATTTTGGTAAGAACTCTAAAAAAGGCAAAAAGAAAATATCAAATTCATTTTTAAATTTATTGATCATTAATACCATAATACCTTTAAAGTTTGCTTACAATAGGTATAAGGGCGCTCAGGATAATGAAGGTTTATTTAAAATGATGGCTAAAATTAAAAAGGAAGAAAACAGTATTATAGCTAACTTTGATAAATTAGAAACATCAATCCTTAGTGCTAAAGATTCTCAAGCCTATCTTCAATTGTACAATAATTACTGTACAAAAGATAAATGTTTAGATTGTGCCATAGGGGTATCTTTATTGAATGTAAAAGTCTAATTTTATACGTAATGAATGTATTCTATAAATTATTGCTTTATTTTCAAAAAAGAGGATTCGAAGTGTGCGGTAGAATTGCCGAGCGCTTGGGTATAAGGGCAAGAGTGGTTAGAACTTCTTTTATTTATCTGACCTTTGTAACAGTAGGTTTTGGTTTTGCTCTTTATCTTTTTCTCGCCTTTTGGTTGAAAATTAAGGATCTTGTTTATACCAAACGAAATTCTGTCTTTGATCTGTAGTATATGATAAACTTGTTTAAGTCTAAAATATATTTGGCGCTGACATTAATGCTAATGGTTTTGACCTTTGGTGTGTTGGGCTATAGGTTTATTGCAGATTATAGTTGGGTAGATGCTTTTTATATGACTATAATTACGGTCACTACTGTAGGGTTTTCCGAAGTAAGGCCTATGGGACCAGAAGGCAAGATCTTTACAATAATTCTTATAGTTACAAGTGTATTTATAGTTGGTTTTGCAATATCAATAGTCACCGAATACCTACTTTCCAGAAATTCAGTAGAACTGCTTAAAAAGAAGAAAATGAAGAATGCTATCGAAAATTTAAATCAGCATGTGATCGTCTGTGGTTTTGGACGAAATGGAATGCAAGCGGCAGAAAAATTAAAGGCGTATAGGCGACCTTTTGTGGTAATAGAAAAAGATAAGGAGATAATAGAAAGGTTTGAAGATGACGTATTGTTTATTGAAGGCGATGCAAATGATGATGATGTGCTATTGCAGGCAGGTATAGAGCGAGCAAAATTTTTAATAGCAACATTACCTGATGATGCAGCTAATCTGTTTGTAGTATTATCGGCAAGGCAAATGAAGAAAAATCTATTCATTATAAGCAGAGCTTCTTTAGTAAATTCTCAGAAAAAATTGTTTTTGGCAGGTGCTAATAAAGTAATTATGCCAGATAAAATAGGTGGAGACCATATGGCATCCTTAGTAGTGATGCCGGATTTAATAACGTTTATGGACAAGCTTTCCACAGAAGGTGAAAACACTACTAACCTAGAGGAAGTGGCAATAGAAGATTTTTCGGATCAAATAGAATGTAACTCTTTAAGGGATTTGGATTTAAGAAGAAAAACCGGATGTACCATAATAGGTTACATATCACCTGATGGTAATTATATCATCAACCCAGAAGCGGATATGGAACTGCAACCAAAAAGTAAGGTCATTGTGCTGGGAAGACCGGAACAAATTAAAAAATTAAACGAGATGTTCCATATAGAATAATCATCTTTCTATCATATATATTTGATTGCATCCATTATTTTTAGGATATTGCTAGACTAACTGACTAATTCAAAAAATTTTAAAACTTATGAAGTATAGACTTCTAACTCTATTAACACTGTTGATACCATTTCTTTCAATTGCACAAGAAAAAGGTTTGGATGAAAAAGTAAATGACGCCTTTATGCCTTTTGCAACGTGGTGGGAAGCTACAGTATTGACTTCTGTTCCAATTGCCGGGTATAACATACCAATTGTATTGATTCTTTTGATAGCAGGAGCTACCTTTTTTACCATTTATTTCAAATTTCCGGGTATAACTAAATTTCCATTGGCAATTAATGTTGTAAGGGGTAAATATGAGGAAATTGAAAAATACGGGCTGGAAAAAGTCCAGCAGCATATGACCGAAGATGGTGATATACCTGATACTATTAGAGACGAAAGTGAAGAGGGTGAGGTAAGTCACTTTCAAGCTTTGGCAACTGCTGTTTCTGGTACAGTAGGTCTGGGTAATATAGCGGGGGTTGCCGTAGCAATTGCTTTGGGTGGTCCTGGGGCAACATTTTGGATGATCGCTTGCGGACTTATTGGTATGTCAACAAAATTTGTAGAATGTACTTTAGGGGTTAAATATCGTGATGTAGGTCCTGATGGCACTGTTTACGGTGGTCCAATGTACTATTTGTCGCGTGGACTTAGTGAAAGTAACTTTAAGATTTTAGGTAAAATATTAGCCGGTATCTTCGCAGTGCTATGTGTGGGTGCATCTTTTGGTGGTGGTAACGCTTTTCAATCTAATCAAGCTGCCGTACAATTGACTTCAATGTTAAATTTAGAAGGTGGGGCTACAGGTGTGATTATTGGAGTAATACTTGCGGTATTGGTAGGTATTGTAATCATTGGAGGAATTAAAAAGATTGCCAGTGTTACAGAAAAGATAGTTCCTTTTATGGCAGGTATTTATGTATTGGCTTCTTTGGTAATCATATTTGCAAACATAAAATATATAGGTGATGCATTCGGGATGATTTTCGCTGGTGCATTTTCTCCAGATGCTGCAATTGGTGGTATTATTGGGGTTATCATTGTAGGTTTTCAAAGAGCGGCTTTCTCTAATGAGGCTGGAGCAGGGTCTGCTGCAATTGCACACTCGGCGGTAAAGACAAGATATCCGGCAAGTGAAGGTATAGTAGCGTTGTTGGAACCGTTTATTGATACCGTGGTAATTTGTACCATGACCGCGTTAGTGATCATTTTCTTTAATATGGATGCCGGTGCTTTTGATTATGGTAATGGTATTGGTAGTACCGTAATGTTAAATGATACTGGAGCATATGTTGGTGGTGTGGACTTAACTTCAATGGCATATGACTCTGTAATACCTGGGTTTAGATATGTACTTACCATTGCAATTATACTATTTGCCTTTTCAACAATGATATCTTGGTCTTATTACGGACTTCAATCTTGGAAATATTTGTTTGGAAGAGGGAAAACTGCAGATATCGTTTATAAGGTTCTTTTCTTAATGTTCGTGGTTATTGGTGCAGCAGCAACGCTTGACGCTGTAATCAAGTTTTCAGATGCTATGATTTTGGCATTGGTATTTCCAAATATGATAGGTCTGCTTATCCTTTTCCCTAAGGTTAAGAAGAGTTTTGATAGGTATTTGACAGCCATTAAAAAGGTGTACTAATATTTTTATAGATTTTGAAAAATCTCAAATCCCACTTCAAGTTTAATAAACAAGAACGAAGTGGGATTTTCTTTTTGTTGTTATTGCTTATCCTTGTTCAAATAGGTTACTATGTCTACAGATCCTATTCTTCAAAAGTGTCAGGTCCTTTAATTTTAGAAAATTCCCTTCAGGTCCAGGTAGATTCTCTTAAAACCATAGCAGCAAAGAATAATAAGGAGCGTGTCTACCCATTTAATCCTAATTTTATTACTGATTTTAAAGGATATTCTTTGGGTATGACAGTAGAAGAGATTGATAGGCTACATGAATATAGAAAGCGAAATAAGTTTGTGAATTCAGCGGAAGAGTTTCAGGAGGTTACCAAGGTTTCAGATTCCTTATTAAATGTAATCTCTAAGGATTTCAAGTTTCCGGAATGGACACAAAATGCTAAACCTAAACCTGCCCATGAGTCTAGGTCTATTAAATCTGAAAAGGTCAATAAAATAGTTTTGAAGGATTTGAACACTGTTACTGCGCAAGACTTGCAGAAAATAAGTGGAATTGGTGAGAAATTGTCTGCTAGGATTATAAAATTTAGAGATAGGTTGGGTGGTTTTTTAATCGATGAGCAATTGTATGATGTTTATGGTCTTGAAAAAGATGTGGTAAAAAGAACTTTGAAAGAGTTCAGGGTGATCAGTAAACCAAAAATCGTGAAAATTAACGTAAATATTGCAACTGCTTCAGAATTGTCAAAATTGATATATCTTCAAAAACACGTATCAGAAAGCATAGTAAATTATCGTAATCTCAACGGAAGTATTAATTCTTTGAACGAATTATCAAAAATAGAAAATTTTCCTATAGAGCGTATTGATAGAATTGCCTTATATTTGTCATTATAAAAATAACGCTATGCAAAGTATGTACTTCACCGAAGAACATCAATTATTTAGGGCCAGCCTTAAAGATTTTTTACAAAAAGAAGTAGTTCCCCATATAGACAAGTGGGAAGAAACAGGGACTATAGAAAGGTTTATTTGGAAGAAGTTTGGGGATATGGGCTATTTTGGTTTGGCAACTCCTGAACAAGATGGTGGACTTGGACTTGATCTCTTTTATACTATTATATTGTTAGAGGAACTTCAGAAAATTAATTCTGGAGGATTTGCGGCGGCAATATGGGCACATGCATATTTGGCAATGACCCACTTGAACAAAGAGGCAGATTCTTTTTTAAAGGAGAAATATCTGCGTCCAAGTGTAGATGGTGTTAAAATTGGCTGTTTATGTATATCTGAACCTTTTGGTGGTAGTGATGTAGCTGCAATGAGAACAACTGCAATTAAAAAAGGTGATCATTATGTTTTAAATGGTTCTAAGACCTTTATTACTAATGGGGTGTATGCGGATTATATGATTGTTGCGGCTAAAACAAATCCTGAATTAGGGAATAAAGGAATAAGCATATTTGCAGTAGATAGAAACAGTGAAGGTGTAACGGCTAATAAGTTGAATAAACTGGGTTGGCGAGCATCCGATACTGCAGAATTGGCTTTTGATAATGTTAAAATACCTGTTGAGAATTTAATGGGTGTTGAAAATATGGGTTTTTCTTATATAATGGAGCACTTTTCATTAGAAAGGTTGATCATGGGGGTAAATGCCCATGCCCGTTCTGAGCATGTTTTGGAGTATGCATTGAATTATATGTCAGAAAGAGAGGCGTTTGGTAAATCTATTAATCAATTTCAAGCGTTAAGGCATAGGGTAGTTGATCTTTATGCGGATATAGATATGTGTAAAGAGTATAATTACTCTGTAGCCTATAAATTGGATAAGGGGCAATATGTGGTGAAAGAAGCCACTATTTCAAAATTGAAATCCACAAAGGTTGCAGATGAGGTTGCTTATGAATGTTTGCAATTTTTAGGTGGTTACGGGTATATTGAGGACTACCCCATGGCACGAAATTTTAGGGACAGCAGGTTAGGACCTATTGGTGGTGGAACATCTGAAATATTAAGGGAAATAATTTCTAAGATTATCATTGATAAGAAAGAATATAAGCCTGCTACGGTTTAGTTCTAGAAATTTAAAAGTTTAAAAAATAGATTAAAGGTTGCCCATTTAAATATAGTTAGTATATTTGCAGCCTTAATCATAAAGAAAGGAGGTTGTAGCCCATGTTAATAATACCAGTAAAAGAAGGAGAAAACATCGATAGAGCTTTAAAGCGTTTCAAGCGTAAGTTTGATAAGACAGGTACAATGAGACAGTTGCGTAAGCGTCAACAGTTCACAAAACCTTCAGTTGAGCGTAGAGCACAGATACAAAAAGCAGAATATATTCAAGGTCTAAGAGATCAAGAAGAAGTTTAGGCTTTGTTTTAGAAAATAAAAATCCCGCAATTTGCGGGATTTTTTTTTGCTCTATATTCAAGTAATTTAAAACTTTGATACCTTTAGGTAATGTATTTATCAGAATTTATATCATACCTCACATTAGAGAAAAAATACTCTGCACATACGGTTAAGGCGTACCAAAATGATATTCTGGAGTTTAAGAATTTTTGTGGGTCTAATTATGAGATTGAAGATATTGATACGGTAGAATATGTTTTAATTCGTCATTGGATAGTAGAATTGTCTGAAAAGCAGATTGATAATAGGACAATAAATAGGAAAATTTCATCATTGAAGGCGTATTTTAAATTCCTTCAAAAAATTGATGTGACTACTGTTAGTCCTTTGAGTATGCACAGAGCATTAAAGACAGCAAAAAAGATAGAGATTCCTTTTTCTGAGCTTGAGATGGAGAAAGTATTATCTGAAATTGAATATGCTGATGATTTTGAAGGGGTGCGGGATGAATTATTAATACATGTTCTTTATGTTACCGGTATGCGTAGGGCAGAGGTTATTTCTTTAAAAGTGTCAGATGTAGATTTTGCGAATATGACCATAAAGGTGCTGGGTAAAAGAAATAAAGAGCGGCTTGTGCCAATGCTTTTGGAAACAAAGGAAAAGTTTAAGATTTATTTGGATTACAGAAAGGGTTTAAAGGAAATTAATGACGGTTCATATATATTTTTGACTTTGTCAGGTAATAAAATATATGAAACACTTGTTTATAGATTAATAAAAAAGTATTTTAGAGAGGTTTCCTCAAAGGTGAAAACGAGTCCGCATATTCTTAGGCATACGTTTGCAACACATCTTTTGAACAAAGGTGCAGATTTAAATGCGGTCAAAGAATTATTGGGTCATTCTAGTCTGGCATCAACCCAGGTATATACGCATAATAGTATTGCTGAATTAAAGAAAGTGCATGCTAAAGCTCATCCAAGGGGAAATAAAAAATAAATGTTTAATCTGGCTAAATTCTTAAGGCCTATAAATTTCCTGACTATGAAAGTAAATACGCAATCGGTAAATTTTAATGCAGACAGAAAATTGATAAATTTTCTTCAAAACAGACTTGATAAGGTGGAAACCTTTTATTCTAAGGTAATTAGCTCTGATGTTTATATGAAAGTGGAAAATACGAGTGCAAAGGAGAATAAGATAGTTGAGATTAAAATTTCTGTACCTAAAGATAAATTTGTGGTAAAAAAGCAATGTAAGTCATTTGAGGAGGCTGTGGATTCAGCTTGTAGTTCGCTGGAACGCAGGCTAATAAAACAAAAGCAGAAATTAAGATTACAAGTTTGAGAAAAATTTTTCAAAATTTGTTTTGAATAAATAAAAAATACTATACATTTGCAGTCCGTTAGAAATAGCGGGCTTTTTTATGACAGAAAAAGTCGTGAAATAAGCCGATGTAGCTCAGCTGGCTAGAGCAGCTGATTTGTAATCAGCAGGTCGTGGGTTCGAGTCCCTCCATCGGCTCTGAAGTTCTTTAAAATAATAGTTTGAGGGGAGATACTCAAGCGGCCAACGAGGGCAGACTGTAAATCTGCTGACTACGTCTTCGCAGGTTCGAATCCTGCTCTCCCCACAAAACTTTTTACTTGAAGGATTTTATTGAAATATTGTAATATTATAAGCGGGAGTAGCTCAGTTGGTAGAGCGTCAGCCTTCCAAGCTGAATGTCGCCGGTTCGAACCCGGTCTCCCGCTCTATAAATTTTGACAGAAATGTCATTCCTGCGAAGGCAGGAATCTGCCATTTGGTAGATTCAACACTTTACGCCGGTGTAGCTCAGGGGTAGAGCGTTTCCTTGGTAAGGAAGAGGTCACGAGTTCAAATCTCGTCATTGGCTCAATTAAGGTATAAATTTGTACACTAATATAAACTAAGATTAAAATACATTAAACATGGCAAAGGAAACTTTCGATCGTTCCAAACCGCACTTAAATATAGGTACTATTGGACACGTGGATCACGGTAAAACTACATTGACTGCTGCTATTACTACTGTTTTGGCAAATGCAGGTCTTTCTGAATTGAGAAGTTTCGATTCTATCGATAACGCTCCTGAGGAAAAAGAAAGAGGTATTACAATTAACACTTCTCACGTAGAGTATTCTACAGCTAACCGTCACTATGCACACGTTGACTGTCCGGGTCACGCGGATTATGTAAAGAACATGGTTACTGGTGCTGCTCAGATGGACGGTGCTATTTTGGTTGTTGCTGCTACGGATGGTCCTATGCCTCAAACTCGTGAGCACATCCTTTTAGGTCGTCAGGTAGGTATTCCAAGAATCGTTGTATTCATGAACAAAGTGGATATGGTTGATGATGCTGAGTTGATCGAATTGGTAGAGATGGAAGTAAGAGAATTACTTTCTTTCTATGAGTATGATGGTGATAATGGTCCTGTGATCGCTGGTTCTGCATTAGGTGCATTGAACGGTGAGCAAAAATGGGTTGATACGGTTATGGAGTTGATGGAAGCTGTTGATAACTGGATCGAACTTCCTGCTAGAGATGTTGATAAGGATTTCTTAATGCCAGTTGAAGATGTATTTACTATTACTGGTCGTGGTACTGTTGCTACTGGTCGTATAGAAACTGGTATTGCAAACACTGGTGATCCTGTTGAGATTATTGGTATGGGTGCTGAGAAATTGAACTCTACTATTACTGGGGTTGAAATGTTCCGTAAAATATTAGATAGAGGTGAAGCTGGTGATAACGTAGGTATCTTGTTAAGAGGTATTGAAAAATCTCAAATTAGCCGTGGAATGGTAATCTGTAAGCCAGGTTCTGTAAAGCCACATGCTAAATTTGAAGCTGAGGTTTACGTATTGAAAAAAGAAGAAGGTGGTCGTCACACACCATTCCATAATAACTATCGTCCACAGTTCTACGTAAGAACTACTGACGTAACAGGTAACATTTCTTTACCTTCTGGAGTTGAAATGGTAATGCCAGGTGATAACCTTACGATTACAGTTGAGTTGATTCAGCCAATCGCATTAAGCGTAGGTTTACGTTTCGCTATCCGTGAAGGTGGTAGAACAGTAGGTGCTGGTCAGGTTACTAAGATTATAGATTAATTTAGTCTTAAAAGAGTATTGTGTATAAGGGTGTTCTGCTCAAGCGGGACACCTTTACATGCAAATAATAGAATTGGTGATTTGGTTCACCGTTCATACGGGTGTAGCTCAGTTGGTAGAGCACTGGTCTCCAAAACCAGGTGTCGGGAGTTCGAGTCTCTCCTCCCGTGCACAATAGAATTTGGATGAATAATCCTATTTGTTGAAATTGTAAAACAGTATTTAAATGTTCACATATATAAAAGAATCCGTTGAAGAGTTAAGGAATAATGTTACTCTTCCTTCACGTGCAGAATCATCTAATTTGATGGTTGTTGTAGCTGTGTTTTCTATCCTTTTTGCTTTGGCTACTTGGGGTGTAGATACGGTCTTTAGTAAGGTGATAAAAGCATATTTCAACTACGTTTTAAACTAATAGGACTATGTCAGAGGTTTTAGAGAAAAAATGGTACGTTGTACGAGCTGTAAGTGGTCAAGAGAATAAAATCAAAGGATACATTGAAAGTGAAGTAGAGCGTCATGGTTTTTCAGACTATTTAGAGGATGTTCTTGTTCCTACTGAAAAGGTAGTTCAGATTAGAAACGGCAAGAAAATTAATAAAGAAAGGGTTTATTTTCCTGGGTATATCATGATCAAAGCCAATTTAGGTGGGGAGATGGTGCATATCATACGTTCAATAACCAATGTTATTGGGTTTTTAGGGGAAACTAAAGGGGGAGATCCTGTTCCTTTGAGAAAAAATGAGGTTAACCGTATGCTTGGTAAAGTAGATGAGTTAGCTGTGAATACAGATAGTGTTGCAATTCCATTTGTTTTTGGTGAAACGGTTAAGGTAATTGATGGTCCTTTTAATGGCTTCAATGGAACTGTTGAGAAAATTAATGAAGAAAAACGCAAGCTAGAGGTTATGGTTAAGATTTTTGGTAGAAAAACACCATTGGAGCTTAGCTATATGCAAGTAGAGAAGATTTAAGTATTTAGATTAAGTGTTACATACATATAATTAAAGTAGTGTTGCTTCCGTAAACACGCTTTTAATTTAATTTTAAACAATGGCAAAAGAAGTAGGTAAAGTAGTTAAACTACAAGTTAGGGGAGGTGCAGCGAATCCATCGCCACCGGTTGGACCCGCCTTAGGTGCTGCTGGTGTTAACATTATGGAATTCTGTAAGCAGTTCAACGCTCGTACGCAGGATAAACCAGGTAAAGTATTACCAGTTGTTATCACCGTTTACAAAGATAAGTCTTTCGACTTCGTTGTAAAAACACCACCGGCGGCAATTCAGCTATTGGAAGCGGCTAAGATTAAAAAAGGATCTGGCGAACCTAACAGAGTAAAATTAGGTAGTGTTACCTGGGACCAAATCAAGGCGATTGCCGAAGATAAAATGGTTGACCTTAATGCGTTTACAGTTGAATCGGCAATGAGTATGATTGCTGGTACTGCACGTTCAATGGGTATGAAGGTAGCTGGTAAAAGACCTTTTTAAAATCTTAAAAGTAATTAAATGGCAAAGTTAACGAAGAAGCAAAAGGAGGCGCATTCTAAAATAGAGAAAGATAAACTATACTCTGTTACAGAAGCTTCTGCTTTAATAAAAGAAATTACCAATACAAAGTTTGATGCATCAGTAGATTTAGCGGTTCGTTTGGGTGTAGATCCAAGAAAAGCTAATCAAATGGTTCGTGGTGTGGTAACATTACCTCATGGAACTGGTAAAGACGTAAAGGTTTTGGCTTTGGTGACCCCAGATAAAGAAGCGGAGGCTCAAGAGGCAGGTGCTGATTATGTTGGGTTAGATGAGTATTTGGAAAAAATTAAAGGCGGTTGGACAGATGTTGATGTTATTATCACAATGCCAAGCGTAATGGGTAAATTAGGACCATTAGGTCGTGTATTAGGACCTAGAGGTTTAATGCCTAATCCAAAAACAGGTACTGTAACTATGGATGTAGCAAAAGCTGTATCTGAAGTTAAAGCAGGTAAAATAGATTTTAAAGTTGATAAAACAGGTATCGTACATGCTGCGATAGGTAAGGCTTCTTTTTCTGCTGATAAAATAGCGGACAATGCTAAGGAGTTGTTAGATACTTTGAATAAGATGAAGCCAACTGCGGCAAAAGGTGTTTACATGAAAACTATTTTCATGTCTAGCACTATGAGTCCTAGTTTGCAATTAGATCCAAAGTCAGTTTAACAGCTGGTAGTTAAAAATTAATAGTATGACAAGAGAAGAAAAAGCAACGGTTATAAAAGATTTGACTACGCAGTTGGCAGATAGTGCCACTATTTATGTGGCTGATATTTCTGGTTTGGATGCAGGTACAACTTCTGATTTAAGAAGAGCTTGTTTCAAAGCTAATATTAGACTGGCTGTAGTTAAAAACACATTGCTTGCTAAAGCAATGGAGGCTTCTGAAAAAGAATTTGGTGAATTACCTGAAACGTTAAAAGGAAATACTTCTTTAATGTTTTCAGATGTAGCCAACGCTCCGGCAAAATTGATAAAGAATTTTAGAAAAAAATCTAATAAACCTTTATTAAAAGGAGCTTTTGTTGAAGAAGCAATTTACATAGGTGATGAGAACTTGGATGCGTTAGTAAGCATTAAGTCCAAAGAAGAGATGATTGGTGAGATTATTGGATTGTTACAATCTCCAGCCAAAAATGTTATTTCTGGACTTAAATCTGGTGGTGGTAAAATCGCTGGTATCCTTAAAACATTATCTGAAAAATAAGTACGCACAATAAACTAAGTATATTTTAAAAATTTTATTAAACGATAGAAAATGGCAGATTTAAAAGATTTCGCAGAACAATTAGTTAACTTGACAGTTAAAGAAGTAAACGAGTTAGCTGATATATTAAAAGAAGAGTACGGTATTGAGCCTGCAGCAGCAGCAGTAGCAGTAGCTGCCGGTGGTGGTGGTGAAGCTGGTGAAGCAGCAGAGGAAAAGACTGAATTCGATGTTATTTTGAAAGCAGCAGGTGCTTCTAAGTTAGCAGTTGTAAAATTAGTTAAGGAATTAACTGGTTTAGGATTAAAAGATGCTAAAGATATCGTTGATAGCGCACCAAAAGCTGTTAAAGAAGGTGTTACTAAAGACGAAGCTGAAGGTATCAAAAAATCATTGGAAGAAGCTGGAGCAGAAGTTGAGCTTAAATAATAGCAACAACCATATTACTTTTGGTTTAGGTCTTTGCGCTTTTTGCGTTTAGACCTAAGCCTTTTTATAGAATTAGGTATATTAAGAAGTATACAACCCAACTAGTACTCACGATCAAAACACTGTCCGTAGATGTTCACAAATAATACTGAAAGAATAAGCTTTGCTTCTGCAAGAAACACACCGGACTATCCGGATTTCTTAGATATTCAGATTAAATCTTTCCAAGACTTTTTTCAACTTGAGACTAAATCAGATGAAAGAGGTAATGAAGGTCTTTATAACACCTTCATGGAAAATTTCCCAATTACTGATACCAGAAATCAGTTTGTATTGGAATTCCTTGATTATTTCATAGACCCACCTAGATATTCTATCCAAGAATGTATAGAGCGTGGTCTTACTTATAGCGTTCCCTTAAAAGCTCGTTTAAAATTATATTGTACAGACCCAGAGCATGAAGACTTTGAAACTATTGTACAAGATGTTTACTTAGGTACAATTCCTTACATGACACCTAGTGGTACTTTTGTTATCAATGGTGCTGAGAGAGTTGTTGTTTCTCAATTGCATAGATCTCCAGGGGTTTTCTTTGGTCAGTCTTTCCATGCAAACGGGACAAAATTATATTCTGCAAGAGTAATTCCTTTTAAAGGATCTTGGATAGAATTTGCTACCGATATCAACGGCGTAATGTATGCTTATATCGATAGAAAGAAAAAATTACCGGTTACTACTTTGTTTAGAGCTATTGGTTTTGAACGTGATAAGGATATATTAGAGATTTTTGATCTTTCTGAAGAGGTGAAGGTTTCTAATGCCGGTCTTAAAAAAGTATTAGGTCGTAAATTAGCGGCAAGAGTATTGAACACTTGGCATGAGGATTTTGTTGATGAGGATACTGGTGAAGTAGTATCTATTGAGCGTAATGAGATTGTTCTTGATCGTGATACTATTTTAGAAAAGGAACACATAGCTGAAATCATTGATGCTGATGTAAAAACTATTCTTTTACATAAAGAGAATAATGCTCAGTCAGATTATGCTATAATTCACAATACACTACAGAAAGATCCAACGAATTCTGAAAAAGAAGCCGTTGAGCATATCTATCGTCAATTACGTAATGCGGAGCCGCCAGATGAGGAAACGGCACGTGGTATTATTGATAAATTATTCTTTTCTGATCAACGTTATAACTTAGGTGAAGTTGGTCGTTATAGAATGAACAAAAAATTACAGTTGGATATTGGAATGGACAAGCAAGTCTTGACTAAAGAAGATATCATAACTATTATAAAATATTTAATTGAGTTAATAAACTCAAAAGCTGAAATTGATGATATTGATCACTTATCTAACCGTCGTGTAAGAACTGTAGGTGAACAATTATCTTCTCAGTTTGGTGTTGGTCTTGCTCGTATGGCAAGAACAATACGTGAGCGTATGAACGTTCGTGATAATGAGGTATTTACACCAATTGATTTGATTAATGCGAAGACGTTGTCTTCAGTAATTAATTCTTTCTTTGGTACGAACCAATTATCTCAATTTATGGATCAAACGAATCCATTGGCAGAGATTACGCACAAAAGAAGATTATCGGCATTAGGTCCAGGTGGTTTATCAAGAGAGCGTGCAGGTTTTGAGGTTCGTGATGTTCACTATACACACTACGGTCGTTTATGTCCTATTGAAACTCCTGAAGGTCCAAACATTGGTTTGATATCTTCATTGTCGGTGTTTGCAAAAGTAAACCCAATGGGCTTCTTGGAAACTCCTTATAGAAAAGTGGAGAATTCAGTAGTAGACTACAAAAACTATACTTATTTAAGTGCTGAGGAAGAAGAAGGAATGAAAATAGCTCAGGCTAACATTCCAATGAAGGAAGATGGTACTATAGATGCGGAAAAAGTAATTGCTAGGGAAGAAGGTGATTTCCCAGTTGTAGATCCATCGGAAATTCAATATACCGATGTTGCTCCTAATCAAATTGCTTCAATTTCTGCTTCCTTGATTCCGTTTTTGGAACATGATGATGCAAACAGGGCTTTGATGGGATCTAACATGATGCGTCAAGCAGTTCCTTTGTTGAAACCACAATCTCCAATTGTTGGTACTGGTCTTGAGCGTCAAGTTGCTTCAGATTCAAGAGTATTGATCAATGCTGAAGGAGATGGGGTTATTGAGTATGTTGATGCTCAAAAAATCACTATCAAATATGATAGAACTGATGAGGAAAGATTAATCAGTTTTGAAGAAGATAGCAAGACTTATTTCTTGGTGAAGTTTAGAAAAACCAACCAAGGTACCAACATTAACTTGAAGCCAATTGTACAAGTAGGTGATAGAGTTAAGAAAGGACAAGTTCTTTGTGAAGGTTATGCAACTGAAAAAGGAGAATTAGCATTAGGTAGAAACTTAACCGTTGCATTTATGCCATGGAAGGGGTATAACTTTGAGGATGCAATTGTAATTTCAGAGAAAGTTGTACGTGAAGATATTTTTACATCTATTCATGTTGATGAGTATTCTCTGGAAGTTAGGGATACTAAATTAGGAGCGGAAGAACTTACACATGATATACCTAACGTTTCTGAAGAGGCTACAAAAGACTTGGATGAAAATGGTATGATCAGAATAGGTGCAGAGGTTAAGCCCGGTGATATTCTAATTGGTAAGATTACACCAAAAGGTGAGTCTGATCCAACTCCTGAAGAAAAATTATTACGTGCCATATTTGGTGACAAAGCTGGTGATGTAAAAGATGCTTCATTAAAAGCATCACCTTCTTTAAGAGGTGTTGTTATTGATAAGAAATTATTCTCTAGATCAGTAAAGGATAAGAGAAAACGTTCTGAAGATAAAGAAGAACTATCTAAATTAGAATTGGAATACGAAGTAAAATTCCAAGAATTAAAAGATATTCTTGTTGAGAAATTATTTACTATAGTAAATGGTAAGACCTCTCAAGGTGTTCTTAATGATTTAGGTGAAGAAGTATTACCTAAGGGTAAGAAGTATTCAATGAAAATGTTGAATTCTGTTGATGATTTTGCTCACTTAGTAGGTGGTAGTTGGACAACGGATGCAGATACAAATGCATTGGTAGCTGATCTTCTTCATAACTATAAGATTAAGCTTAACGATTTACAAGGTAACTTAAGAAGAGATAAGTTTACTATATCTGTTGGTGATGAATTGCCTGCTGGTATTATGAAACTTGCTAAGGTGTATATCGCCAAAAAGCGTAAGCTTAAAGTTGGTGATAAAATGGCAGGTCGTCATGGTAACAAAGGTATTGTATCAAGAATTGTTCGTCACGAAGACATGCCTTTCTTGGAAGATGGAACACCAGTTGATATTGTATTGAATCCGTTAGGTGTACCTTCTCGTATGAATATTGGTCAAATCTATGAAACAGTTTTAGGTTGGGCTGGTCTTAAGCTTGGAAGAAAATATGCTACACCAATTTTTGATGGGGCAACTTTAGAGGAGATAAACAAGTATACAGATGACGCGGGTATTCCAAGATTTGGACATACTTACTTATTCGATGGTGGAACCGGTCAACGTTTTGATCAACCTGCAACAGTAGGTGTGATCTATATGTTGAAACTTGGTCACATGGTAGATGATAAGATGCACGCACGTTCAATTGGACCATACTCTCTAATTACACAACAACCATTGGGTGGTAAAGCTCAGTTTGGTGGTCAGAGATTTGGTGAAATGGAGGTTTGGGCATTAGAAGCTTATGGTGCATCTGCAACTTTACGTGAGATACTTACAGTTAAGTCCGATGATGTAATCGGAAGGGCTAAGACTTATGAATCCATAGTTAAGGGAGAAACAATGCCAGAGCCTGGTTTACCAGAATCTTTCAACGTTTTAATGCACGAACTTAAGGGACTAGGTTTGGATATTAGACTGGAAGAATAGTTCAATAGTTAGTATTGAAGACTATTAAGTAAAACAAATTAAAACATTATCAGAACGCTATTATGGCTAGAATAAAAGATAATAACCAAGTAAAAAGGTTTGATAAAATTTCCATAGGTTTAGCTTCTCCAGAATCTATTTTGGCAGAATCTAGAGGTGAAGTTTTAAAGCCGGAAACAATTAACTATAGAACTCACAAACCAGAACGTGATGGTTTGTTCTGTGAGCGTATTTTTGGTCCTGTTAAGGATTATGAATGTGCTTGTGGTAAATACAAGCGTATTCGTTACCGTGGTATCGTTTGTGACCGTTGTGGTGTAGAGGTAACGGAAAAGAAAGTTCGTAGAGATCGTGTAGGTCATATTAACTTGGTGGTACCAGTAGCTCATATTTGGTACTTCCGTTCTTTACCTAATAAAATAGGTTACCTTTTAGGTTTACCTTCCAAGAAATTGGATATGATTATTTACTACGAGCGTTACGTAGTAATACAACCAGGTATCGCTAAAGGACCTGAAGGTGAAGAAATCAATAAAATGGATTTCTTGACAGAAGAAGAGTACTTGAATATATTAGATACTATTCCTCAAGAAAATCAATATTTAGAAGATACTGACCCTAATAAGTTTATTGCTAAAATGGGTGCAGAGTGTTTAATTGATTTGTTAGGTAGAATAAATCTTAAAGAACTTTCTTTTGAGTTAAGACACAAAGCAAATACTGAGACTTCAAAGCAGAGAAAAACTGAAGCTTTAAAGCGTTTGCAAGTAGTTGAGGCACTTAGGGAATCTCAAGAAAATAGAGAAAACGAACCAGAATGGATGATTATGAAGGTAATTCCGGTGATTCCACCAGAATTACGTCCATTGGTACCATTAGATGGTGGACGTTTTGCAACATCAGATTTAAATGATCTTTATAGAAGGGTAATTATTCGTAATAACCGTTTAAAAAGATTGGTTGAAATAAAGGCTCCTGAAGTAATTTTACGTAATGAAAAACGTATGCTTCAAGAAGCGGTAGATTCTTTGTTCGATAATACGAGGAAAGCGTCTGCAGTAAAAACGGAATCTAATAGACCTTTAAAATCTCTTTCAGATTCATTAAAAGGTAAACAAGGTCGTTTCCGTCAAAACTTACTTGGTAAGCGTGTAGATTATTCTGCTCGTTCGGTAATTGTTGTAGGACCAGAGTTGAACTTATATGAATGTGGTCTTCCAAAAGACATGGCTGCTGAGCTTTACAAGCCTTTTGTAATCAGAAAATTGATTGAAAGAGGTATTGTAAAAACAGTTAAGTCCGCTAAGAAAATTATAGATAAGAAAGAGCCTGTAGTTTGGGATATTTTGGAAAATGTATTGAAAGGTCATCCTGTATTATTGAACAGGGCCCCTACTTTGCACCGTTTGGGTATCCAAGCTTTCCAACCTAAATTAATAGAAGGTAAAGCAATTCGTCTACACCCATTGGCATGTACTGCATTTAATGCGGATTTTGATGGGGATCAAATGGCGGTTCACTTACCATTAGGACCAGAGGCTATTCTAGAAGCACAGTTGTTGATGCTTGCTTCTCAGAACATATTAAACCCTGCTAATGGTTCACCGATTACTGTACCATCACAGGATATGGTCTTGGGTCTGTATTACATGACCAAAGAGCGTAAATCAACTCCAGAAGTTCCGATTATCGGTGAAGGTTTAACATTTTATTCTGCAGAAGAAGTAGAGATAGCTTTTAATGAAGGTAAAGTAAATCTTAATGCTGGTATTAAGGTTAGAGCTAAGGATTTTAATGAGGAGGGTGAATTGGTTAATCAAATTATACCTACAACTGTTGGGCGTGTTTTATTTAATAAAAACGTACCAGAGGAAGCGGGTTATATTAACCAAGTATTGAACAAGAAGGCATTAAGAAATATCATTGGTGATATTTTAGCCGTAACAAGTGTTCCTGCAACTGCAGCTTTCTTGGATAAGATTAAGACTATGGGGTATGAATTTGCCTTCAAAGGTGGATTGTCCTTTAGTTTAGGTGATATTATTATCCCGGCTGAAAAAATGGATATGATCGGTGAGGCCAATGGTCAGGTTGATGGCATTATGGCTAACTATAACATGGGTCTTATTACTAATAACGAAAGATACAATCAGGTTATTGATGTATGGACATCGACTAATGCTATGTTGACTGAGTTGGCTATGAAACGTATCCGTGAGGATCAGCAAGGTTTCAACTCGGTGTATATGATGCTTGATTCTGGTGCAAGGGGTTCTAAGGAACAAATTCGTCAGTTAACAGGTATGCGTGGTTTGATGGCCAAGCCTAAAAAATCAACAGCTGGTGGTGGAGAAATTATTGAAAACCCTATTCTTTCTAACTTTAAGGAAGGTCTTTCAATTTTGGAATACTTTATTTCTACACACGGTGCACGTAAAGGACTTGCGGATACGGCATTGAAAACTGCGGATGCTGGTTACTTAACGAGAAGACTTGTTGATGTTTCTCAGGATGTTATTATTAACACCGAAGATTGTGAAACATTAAGAGGGGTGGAAGTTCAGGCACTTAAGAAAAATGAAGAAGTTGTTGAAAGCTTAGGTGAAAGAATTTTAGGTCGTGTTTCTCTACATGATGTTTATAACCCAATGACAGAAGAATTGGTTCTTCAAGCGGGTCAACAGATTATGGAAGCCGATGTTAAGAGAGTGGAAGCATCTCCTATTGAAAAAATAGAAGTACGTTCAGCACTTACATGTGAGGCTGAGAAAGGTATTTGTGCTAAATGTTATGGTAGAAACCTTTCAACCAATAAAATGGTACAAAGAGGTGAAGCTGTTGGTGTTGTGGCTGCACAATCAATTGGTGAGCCAGGTACACAACTTACACTTAGAACATTCCACGTAGGTGGTATTGCAGGTAACATTTCTGAGGATAATAAATTAGAAGTAAGATTCTCTGGTATTGCTGAAATTGAAGATTTAAGAACGGTTACGGGTGAAGGTTCTGATGGTAAACCAGCAGAGATCGTAATTTCTAGAACAACTGAGATTAAAGTTGTTGATGCCAAAACCGGTATTACTTTGAGTACAAGCAATATTCCTTATGGGTCTCAATTGTTTGTGGAAAATGGAGCTAAAGTTGAAAAGGGCGATGTAATTTGTTCTTGGGATCCATATAATGGGGTAATCGTTTCTGAATTCCCAGGTAAAATTGCTTATGAGAATATTGAGCAAGGTGTTACCTATCAAGTTGAAATAGATGAGCAAACAGGTTTCCAAGAGAAAGTAATTTCAGAATCTAGAAACAAGAAGTTGATACCAACTTTATTGATTCAAGATGCTAAAGGTGAAACATTACGTTCTTACAACCTACCGGTAGGTTCTCATATAATGGTTGATGATGGCGATAAGATTAAAGAAGGTAAGACTTTGGTTAAGATTCCACGTAAATCTGCAAAAGCGGGTGATATTACAGGAGGTCTTCCAAGAGTTACCGAATTGTTTGAAGCTAGAAATCCATCTAACCCTGCGGTAGTATCTGAAATTGACGGTGTTGTTTCTTTCGGTAAAATAAAGCGTGGTAATAGAGAGATAATCATTGAATCTAAATTAGGTGAGGTTAAGAAATATCTTGTGAAATTATCTAATCAGATCTTGGTACAGGAAAATGATTATGTAAGAGCAGGTATGCCATTGTCAGATGGATCAATTACACCAGAAGATATTTTAGCAATAAAAGGTCCTTCCGCTGTACAACAGTACTTGGTTAATGAAGTTCAGGAAGTTTATAGACTGCAAGGGGTGAAGATTAATGATAAGCACTTTGAAGTAGTTGTTAGACAGATGATGCGTAAAGTAAGAATTCAAGATCCGGGTGATACTATCTTCTTAGAGAATCAATTGATTCATAAAGATGATTTCATTAAAGAAAATGATGAAATCTTTGGTAAGAAAGTAGTAATGGAAGCTGGTGATTCTGACAATCTTAAACCGGGTCAAATTGTAACTCCAAGAGAGTTAAGAGATGAAAACTCGTTGTTAAGACGTGGAGATAAGGCATTGGTTGAGGCTAGAGATGCAGTTTCTGCAACGGCAACTCCAATCCTTCAAGGTATCACTAGAGCATCATTGCAGACGAAATCATTTATTTCTGCTGCATCGTTCCAAGAAACGACTAAGGTATTAAATGAAGCCGCTGTAAGTGGAAAAGTAGATACTTTAGAAGGTCTTAAGGAGAATGTTATCGTTGGTCATAAGATACCTGCTGGTACAGGTATGCGAGACTATGATAGTATTATCGTTGGGTCCAAAGAAGAATATGATGAGATAATGGCCAGAAAAGAGGCATTAAGATTCTAATTATAATACTGACCCTCAAATAAAATTTGAGGGTCATTTTTTTTAATATGATATAAACATGAGTGAACATAAGAACCCAAATCAAAAGCAGATAAATATTGAGTTGGACGAAAAAATGGCAGAAGGTATATATTCTAATCTAGCTATTATTAATCATTCAGTTTCTGAATTTGTGGTTGATTTTATTAGTATGATGCCAGGAGCTCCAAAGGCAAAAGTTAAAAGTAGGATTATTTTGACTCCTCAACATGCTAAAAAGTTTTTAAAAGCTTTAAACGATAATGTACAACGTTTTGAGAAAGCACACGGAACAATAAAGGATTATGAGCAACCTTCAATACCAATTAATTTTGGTCCTACAGGAGAAGCATAAAAAAAGCCCAATTTAAAAATTGGGCTTTTTTTATTCAAATTCTGAAGTAAAATGTAGTTTTACTGATGGATATTTTTGCTGGGTCATTTGAAGGGAGAATTGAGAATCTGCTAAAAATACCAATTGACCTCTCTTGTCCTTTGCAAGGAATTTTTGCTTAACTCGTTCAAATTCCTTGAATTCATCTGATTTTCTGTTTTCGGTACCTACCCAACATGCCTTATATACGTTGAAATTTTCATAGCTACATTTGGCGCCATATTCATGTTCCAGCCGGTATTGGATAACTTCAAACTGTAATGCACCCACGGTACCTATAACTTTTCTGCCATTCATTTCTAAAGTAAATAATTGTGCAACACCCTCATCCATTAATTGGTCTATTCCTTTATTTAGCTGTTTGGATTTTAATGGGTCTGCGTTATTGATATATCTAAAATGTTCTGGTGAAAAACTAGGTATGCCTTTATAATGTAAGGTTTCGCCTTCCGTTAACGTATCACCAATTTTAAAATTACCCGTATCATGAAGACCTACAATATCACCGGGATAAGAAATATCAACTATTTCCTTTTTTTCTGCAAAAAAGGCATTAGGACTTGAAAATTTTAAATTTTTACCATGTCTTACATGTAAGTAAGGTTTATTTCTTTCAAATGTACCCGATACAATTTTAATAAAAGCAAGTCGGTCTCTATGTTTAGGATCCATGTTTGCATGTATTTTAAATACGAACCCGGTCATAGCTTTTTCGTTAGCTTCTACCAAACGTTCTTCAGCATTTTTAGATCGTGGTGTAGGGGCAATTTGGATAAAACAATCTAATAATTCCCGAACTCCAAAATTATTAAGGGCGGATCCAAAGAAAACTGGCTGTTGGTCACCTTTTAGGTATAGTTCTTTGTTGAATTTTGGATACACACCCCATACCAATTCAAGGTTATCCCTTAATTCCGATGCGGCATTACTTCCTATAATTTTGTCCAGTTCAGTATTGGTAACGTCATCAAAAGCAATCGTTTCTTCAATATTCTTTTTACTATCTCCACTAAAAAGATTAATATTCTTTTCAAAAATGTTGTAAATACCTTTAAAATCATAGCCCATTCCAATAGGAAAACTTAACGGAGTAACGGAAAGTCCAAGCTTTTGTTCTAATTCATCCAACAAATCAAAAGCATCTTGACCTTCTCTGTCCAACTTATTGATGAATACGAGCATTGGAATTTTTCGCATACGACAAACTTCTACTAGTTTGACCGTTTGTTCCTCTACACCTTTAGCAACATCAATTACAACTATGACACTATCTACAGCGGTAAGGGTTCTAAAAGTATCTTCGGCAAAATCTTTGTGTCCTGGGGTATCTAAAATGTTAATTTTCTTGTTCTTGTAGTTAAAGGCAAGAACAGAGGTTGCGACAGAAATACCTCTTTGTCTTTCAATTTCCATGAAATCACTGGTCGCGGATTTTTTTATTTTATTGTTTTTTACGGCACCCGCTTCTTGAATGGCACCTCCAAAAAGTAATAGTTTTTCAGTAAGTGTAGTTTTACCAGCATCGGGGTGTGAAATGATACCAAAGGTTCTTCTTCGTTCTATTTCTTGTTTGAAGGTCATATAAAAAATTTGTGCAAAAATAAGATAAAATAGATTCTTACCATTTAAGAAAGTTCAGTGATAATTTAAGTAAGATGTATTCAATGTAGACTATAAACAAGATATGTGAATATTATTTACAATTGTTTTAATGAATATGATCCATATTGCTAGATTGATCGTATTTAAAAGAAATGTTAATATATTGACAACTGTTTGTCCATTTTTTATGCAGATTGCCTATTGAATTTGAGGGTTAATCGAAAAAGAATTTGAGTTGAATTCATTTTAATATATCTTAGCAACGTTTTAATAAGACTGCCCCACTTTCTTATCGAAAACATTAAAAACACTACCATTTGCCATGGTGATTAGTAAAACACTAACACTTATGGGTAAAATTACTTTTTTAAAAATTAATGGTTTTAATGCCAGAGATTTTGCTTTTCGTATTATTTTTTCGTGTACTTTTTTTTGTTCTTTTCAAGTGTTCGGGCTTGAATCAAATAGGTTTCTTGCGGTTAGTTCAATATTTCAACAAACTGTTGAAAATATCGATGCTGATAATGATGGTATATTAAATACAGTAGAAGACCAAAATGAAGACGGAGATAATAATTATTTGACTAATCCATCAGATAGCGACAATGACGGTATTCCCAATTATTTGGATATTGACTCTGATGGAGATGGTATTCTGGATAATTACGAAGGACAACGAACATCTGCGTACGTTGCTCCTTCAGGAATTGATAATAATAATAATGGATTAGATGATGCATATGAGGGTGCTTATGGTTTTGGTATTATCCCTATAAATTCCGATAGATCTGCAATACCGGATTATTTGGATATCGATTCTGATATAGATGGAATTAGGGATAATGTAGAATCTCAACCATATTTGAATTATGTTGCACCTTCTGGAATAGATGCCAATCAAAATGGTTTGGATGATGCTTACGAGGGTAGTTTTGGTTTCGGTATTATTCCTATAAATTCCGATAGTGATCAGTATCCAGATTATAGGGATTTTGATTCAGACAATGATGGTATTAAAGATAAGGTTGAAGCCCAAACATCAGAAGGGTATATTCCTCCAATCGGGGATAACGATCAAAATGGAATAGATGATTCGTATGAAATGGGATTAATACCTATTGATACAGATGGTGATGGAATTCCTGATTTTCACGATATAGATTCGGATAACGATGGTATTTTAGACAATTATGAGGCACAATCAACAGCAGGATATGTTGCTCCAGACGGTATAGATAGTACTCGAGACGGGTTGGATGAAGTTTATGGTCAAGGAGGTATTGAGCCTCAGTATAATACAGATGGTGATACTAAACCTGATTATAGGGATATAGATTCTGATAATGATGGTATCCCAGATAATGTTGAAGGGCAGCCTACAAATGGCTATGTGCCTCCTTCTGGTCTTGATACAGATATGGATGGTCTTGATGATGCCTACGAGGGTACAGGCAATCAAGGTGTAGAAATGACGAATACTGATTCTGATGAAGAACCTGATTACAGGGATTTAGATAGTGACAACGATCTGGTTCCTGACGATAATGAGGGTAACGACTT